>MDTC01093088.1_pt1 | contig 19596 bp, 20 predicted proteins | sample 811181 | NCBI WGS metagenome assembly MDTC01 (sample SAMN05326644, study PRJNA326480) | marine metagenome | isolation source: seawater | place: Pacific Ocean: North | collected 2011
AGCTCGCCGAGCCGTTCAGCGGCCGGTTCTCGGGGAACACCGCCTACCTCTGCGGCCCACCGCTGATGATCGACGCGACCCTCACCACGCTCATGCAGGGCCGCCTCTTCGAGCGCGACATCTACACGGAGAAGTTCTTCTCCGAGCGCGACGGCGACGCGGCCCTCTCCAAGAGCCCGCTCTTCAGGAAGATCTGATGCCCGTGACCCCGGTCGACGTCCACCTGTTCTGGAACTTCCGCTCGCCCTACGCCTACCTGGCGTCCACCCGGCTGTGGTTCCTCTTCGACGACTTCCACACCAACCTCGTGTTCCACCCATTGCCCGGCTGGAACGGCCGATCGGCGCCGGAGCGGGCAAAGAAGAAGATCCCGCTCACCCGTCAGGATGTGGGCCGGCACGCCCGTCGCTACGGCATCCCGCTCAACCCCCCGCCGATCACCACCGACCCCACCCGTGCCGCCGCCTGCGCGCTGGTCGCGATGGCCCACGGCAAGACCCGCGAGTGGGTGGTCGAGACCATGGCCACCGAGTGGGCGGACGGGCAGGACATCGGCCAGATCGACGTCCTGCGCGGCATCGCCGAGCGGATCGGGGTGCCTCCGGACGAGGTCGAGGCCGCCGCCGACGATCCCTCGGTCCACAAGGTGCTGCAGGAAGAGCACGTCGCCCTCAAGGACCAGCTCGGCGTCATGGGCGTGCCCACCTTCGTCATCGGCGAGGAGATCTTCTGGGGCAACGACCGCATCGACTTCGTCGCCGAGCACCTCACCGAGCTGCGCCTGCGGAAGGTCCGATGATGCCCTGGACCGTCACCGTCGAAGGCGTCGGCACCTGCACCGGCAAGGACGGCGAGGACGTGCTGTCCGCGCTCGAGCGCCAGGGCCACCGCTTCGTCGACGTCGGCTGCCGGCGCGGCGGGTGCGGGGTCTGCCGGGTCCGCGTCACCGACGGCGACTACCGCACGCTCAAGATGAGCCGCGCCCGGGTGAGCGCGGAGGACGAGGCCTGCGGCATGGCGCTCGCCTGCCGGCTGATCCCCGAGGGCGACTGCACGGTCGTCCCCGAGCCCCTCTCCAACAGATTTCCAGCGACAACCACCAATGCCAGGAGGTCATCATGACCATGAAGGGCGTGACCAAGCTCGGAACCATGCAACTCAAGGTGATGGACCTCGACGAGTCCATCGCACACTACGTCAACATCGTCGGCCTGGACCTGGTCGAGCGCGTCGGCAAGACCGCCTACCTCAAGGCCTACGACGAGTTCGGCAAGTGGAGCATCGCGCTGCACGAGTCCGACAGCCCCGGCATGGTCGACATGGGCTGGCAGGTCCGCTCCGACGCCGACCTCGACCGCTTCGCCGCCCGGGTCGCGGACCTGGGGATCGACGTGAAGGAGCACGCCGCCGGCTCCAAGAACGGCGTCGGACGCCGCATCGCGTTCGTGCTGCCCACCGGTCACGCCATGGAGCTGTACGCAGACATGGAGATGGCCGAGGACCACCCGGGCATCCACAATCCTGACCTCTGGCGCAAGCCCCCGCACGGCGCCCGCAGCCAGAAGCTCGACCACTGCCTGCTCTACGGCGACGACCTCGACGGCACCTTCCGCGTCTTCAAGGAGGCGCTGGACTTCGACCTCACGGAGACCGGCTTCGACGGCGACACCCGCATCATGGCCTTCTTCACCTGTTCCAACCGCGCCCACGACGTCGCCTTCGTGCGCTTCCCCGAGGCCGGCCGGCTGCACCACTGCGCCTTCAAGCTCGACTCGTGGGGCGACGTCGGTCACGCCGCCGACCTCTTCACCCAGCAGAACGTCTCGGTGGACATCGGACCCACCCGCCACGGCATCACCCGCGGCCAGACGATCTACTTCTTCGACCCGTCCGGAAATCGCAACGAGACGTTCGCGGGCGGCTACGAGTGGTATCCGGACCACCCGACCCGGACCTGGGACCCCGACCAGTTCGGCAAGGCCATCTTCTACTACGAGCGCGCCCTGAACGATCGCTTCATGGGTGTGGTCACCTGACGCAAACTGTATACACTTCACGCACCCTGAGTGTCGCTCGTCGGGCAGCCAGCCTGTCGAGCGCGCTCTGCACTTGATCGGCGAGGACGTCCGCATGCGCGAGTACATGCACTTCATCAATGGCGAGTACACCAGAGGCTCGTCGGGCAAGACCTTCGACAACATCAACCCGTGTGACGGCAGCGTCCTGGGTCAGGTCCACGAGGGCGGCCAGGCCGAGATCGATGCCGCATGCGAGGCGGCTCGGGCGGCCATGAAGGGCCCCTGGGGCTCCATGCCCATGAACGAGCGGCTGGACCTGCTGCACAAGGTCGCCGACCGCATCGACGAGCGCTTCGACGAGTTCCTCGAGGCGGAGTGCGCCGACACCGGCAAGCCGGTCGAGCTCGCCAGCCACATCGACATCCCCCGCGGCGCCGCCAACTTCCGCGTGTTCGCCGACGTCGTGCGCAACGTGCCCGCCGAGTCCTTCCGCATGGACACGCCGGACGGCCGCGGCGCGCTCAACTACGCCATCCGCGTGCCCAAGGGCGTCGTCGGCGTCATCGCCCCCTGGAACCTGCCGCTGCTGCTGATGACCTGGAAGGTCGGACCGGCGCTCGCGTGCGGCAACGCCGTCGTGGTCAAGCCCAGCGAGGAGACCCCCGGCACCACCACCCTGCTCGGCGACGTCATGAACGAGGTCGGCGTGCCCAAGGGCGTGTTCAACGTCGTGCACGGCTTCGGTCCCAACAGCGCCGGCGAGTTCCTGACCCGCCACAAGCAGGTCGACGCCATCACCTTCACCGGCGAGACCCGCACCGGCGCAGCCATCATGAAGGCCTGCAGCGACCGCATCGCCGACGTCAGCTTCGAGCTGGGCGGCAAGAACCCCGGCATCTTCTTCGAGGACTGCGACGTCGACAACGCCGTCAGCGTGGCCATGCGCTCCTGCTTCGGCAACTGCGGCCAGGTCTGCCTGGGCACCGAGCGGATCTACGTGCACCGCAGCATCTTCGACGAGTTCGTCGACAAGCTCGCCGCCGGTGCCAAGCGCCTCAAGATGGGCCCCCCCGGCTCCGGCTCGAACCTGGGCCCGCTGATCAGCCGCCAGCACCGCGACAAGGTGCTCTCCTACTACCAGAAGGCGGTCGACGAGGGCGCCACCGTCGTCACCGGCGGCGGGGTGCCCGACCTGGGCGAAGCCCTCGAGAACGGCTCCTGGGTCGAGCCCACCATCTGGACCGGCCTGTCCGAGGACGCCGCGGTCATCCGCGAGGAGATCTTCGGCCCGTGCACCCACGTCCGCCCGTTCGACGACGAGGACGAGGTCATCGCCCTGGCCAACGACACCGACTACGGCCTCGCCGCCACGATGCACACCCGCGACGCGCTCCGCGCCCACCGGGTGGCCCAGCAGCTGGAGGCCGGCCTCATCTGGGTCAACGAGTGGTTCCTGCGCGACCTGCGCACCCCGTTCGGCGGCTCGAAGATGAGCGGCATCGGCCGCGAGGGCGGCGTGCACAGCCTCGAGTTCTACACCGAGATGCGGAACATCTGCATCAAGCTCTGATCGCCTGGATCGACGCGCACGGCACGTATATGTGTTCGTATATGTGTCGGAGGGACCATGGCCCAGATCACCATCTACATGGACGACGAGACCGCCGAGCAGGCGCGCTCTGCGGCGAAGTCCGCGGGGGTGTCACTCTCCGCGTGGATGGCGGGCCTGGTCAAGGAGAAGACACGTTCTTCCTGGCCTGCTGACGTGCGCGCCGCGTTCGGCTCGTGGACCGATGCCGACCTCGGGGATGCGGCAGAGCTCCGCGCCTCCCTCGGTGAGGACGTCCCCCGCGAGAGCCTTTGATGTACGCGCTCGACACGAACACCCTGATCGATGCGTTCAAGGGCCGCGGCGGCGTGCACGAGCGCCTGCTGGCAATCCCGCCGGACGAGATCGGCATCCCGACGGTGGTGCTGTTCGAGCTGATGACGGGCCTCGTGAAGAACCCGGGCGCCAATAAGCAGCGTGCCGAGCTGCACACCCTCGCCAACATGGTGCACCTGCTGGCGTTCGACGCGCACGCGGCCCAGGAGTCGGCCGTGCTCCGGGCGACCCTGGAGGCTGAGGGAGCGCGCATCGGTCCGTACGACACCCTCATCGCCGGCACGGCACTCGCCCACGGCGCCGTGCTCATCACCCGAAACACCCGCGAGTTCTCCCGCGTGCCGGGCCTGCGGTGTGAGAACTGGTTCTCCAAGGACACCCCATGACCACACGATACGAGGCGATCGACGCCGCGGCTGCGCGGATCCGTCGAGCGCACGAGACGCGCACGCCAGCGCGCAACCTCCGCGATCTGCTCGATGGGAGCGACGTCGATGCCGGCTACGCGGTGCAGGAGATCAACACCGGTCACTGGCTCGAGTCGGGCCGGCGCCTGGTCGGGCGCAAGATCGGCCTGACCAGCCGCGCGGTGCAGTCGCAGCTGGGCGTCGATCAGCCTGACTACGGCATGCTCTGGGCGGACATGGCCTACGCGGACGGCGAGCCCATCCCCTTCCACCGCACCATGCAGCCGCGGGCGGAGGGCGAGATCGCGTTCGTGCTGGAGCGCGACCTCACCCACGCCGACGTCGTCATCACCGACGCCATCGCAGCGATCGCCTACGCGCTGCCGGCCATCGAGATCGTCGGGAGCCGCGTCGAGAACTGGGACATCCAGATCCTGGACACCATCGCGGACAACGCCAGCTCGGGCCTCTTCGTGCTCGGGACCCAGCCGCGCAAGCTGTCCGACTTCGACCCGCGCCTGTGCGGCATGGTCATGGAGCGCCGCGGCGACCCGATCAGCGTCGGCGCCGGGGCCGCCTGCCTGGGCAACCCGCTCACGGCCGTCACCTGGCTCGCCCGCAAGATGGTCGAGGTCGGAAGCCCACTTCGGGCCGGCGACATCGTGCTGTCCGGCGCGCTGGGCCCGCTCGCCCCCATCGCCCCCGGCGACGTCGTCGAGTGCCGGATCAACGGCCTCGGAGCGGTCCGCGCGGTGTTCGAGGAGGAGGCATGACCATCAAGTGCGCCGTGCTCGGCTCCGGCAACATCGGGACCGACCTGCTCATCAAGCTGCTGCGCCGCAAGCCGCAGGTCCTGGAGCCCGTCGCCATGGTCGGCATCGACGCCGAGTCCGACGGCCTCGCCCGCGCTCGCCGCCTGGGCGTGTGGGCCACCCACGAGGGCATCCACGGCCTCGTCGCCAACACGGAGCTCTGGGACCAGATCGAGGTCGTCTTCGACGCGACCAGCGCCAAGGCCCACGAGAAGCTGCACGCGCCCATCCTGAAGCAGCACGGCAAGCAGGCCATCGACCTGACGCCGGCCGCGGTCGGCCCCTACTGCGTGCCCGTGGTCAACCTCGAGGCGCACCTCGACGCGGGCAACGTGAACATGGTGACCTGCGGCGGTCAGGCGACCATCCCCATGGTGGCTGCGGTCGGAAAGGTCGCCAAGGTCCACTACGGCGAGATCATCGCGAGCATCAGCTCCAAGTCCGCCGGCCCGGGCACCCGTGCCAACATCGACGAGTTCACCGAGACCACCTCCAAGGCCATCGAGGACGTCGGCGGCGCCGACCGCGGCAAGGCGATCATCATCCTCAACCCGGCCGATCCGCCGCTCATCATGCGGGACACGGTCTACACGCTCTCCGACCCCGCCGACCAGGACGCCATCCGCGCCAGCGTCGAGCAGATGGTGAAGGACGTCCAGCAGTACGTGCCCGGCTACCGTCTCAAGCAGGACGTGCAGTTCGAGCTGCACGAGCGGGTCCGGGTCCCCAAGCTGGGAACGTTCGAGAACGTGCTCCAGACCTCCATCTTCCTCGAGGTCGAGGGCGCGGCGCACTACCTGCCCGCCTACGCCGGCAACCTCGACATCATGACGTCCGCCGCCCTGCGCACCGGCGAGCGGGTCATGGAGCTCAAGCACCCGGAGGTGGCGCGTGGCTGAGAAGACCAACCCCTCCAAGCGCCGGGACAAGCTCTGGATCCAGGACGTCACCCTGCGCGACGGCATGCACGCCATCCGCCACCAGTACGGCATCGACCACGCGGTCGCCATCGCGAAGGCCCTCGACAACGCCGGCGTGGACGGCATCAGCGTGGCCCACGGCGACGGGCTGGCCGGCTCCTCGTTCAACTACGGCTTCGGCGCCCACGATGACCTCGACTGGATCGCCGCGGTCGCCGACGTCGTCGAGCACGCGACGCTCTCGACGCTGATCCTGCCCGGCATCGCGACCCGCACGGAGCTGAAGGAGGCGTACGACGCCGGTGTTCGCTCGGTGCGCGTCGCGACCCACTGCACCGAGGCCGACATCGCGAAGCAGCACATGGAGCTGGCGCGCGAGATGGGCATGGACGTGGTCGGCTTCCTGATGATGAGCCACATGATCGAGCCCGAGCACCTGGCCCGGCAGGCCAAGCTCATGGAGAGCTACGGCGCCCACTGCATCTACGTCACCGACTCCGGCGGGCGCCTCACCATGGACCAGGTGACCGCGCGCTTCCGGGCCTACGACGACGTGCTGGACGACACGACCGAGCGCGGCATCCACGCCCACCACAACCTCTCGCTCGGCGTCGCCAACTCGGTGCTCGCCGTGCAGCACGGTGCCGATCGGGTCGACGCCAGCCTGGCCGCCATGGGTGCCGGGGCCGGCAACGCCCCGCTCGAGGTCTTCTGCGCGGTCGCCGACCTGCAGGGCTGGGAGACCGGGGTGGACCTGTTCGCCCTCATGGACGCCGCGGAGGACCTGGTCCGACCGCTCCAGGAGCGCCCGGTGCGGGTCGACCGCGAGACCCTGACGCTCGGCTACGCGGGCGTGTACAGCAGCTTCCTCCGCCACGCCGAGAAGGCGAGCGCCCGCTACGGCATCGACACCCGCGAGATCCTGGTCGAGCTGGGGCGTCGCCGCATGGTGGGCGGGCAGGAGGACATGATCGTAGACGTGGCGTTGGACCTGGTGAACCGCAAGAAGGCCGAACAGATGGCCGCCGACCTGCAGACCGTGAAGGTCGAAGCGAAGGAGGAAGCATGAGCGCCGATCCCGCGGAGCTGGCCCGCATCGTCGACGAGGCCGCGCGCACGGGCACCGCCATCCCGCAGCTCTCGAACACCCACGGCGAGATGAGCATCGATGCCGCCTATGCCGTGCAGGCCCTGTCCATGGGCCGCCGCTTCGGCCGCGGCGAGCGCCTGGTGGGCATCAAGATGGGCTTCACCAGCCGCGCCAAGATGGTGCAGATGGGCCTGTCCGACATGATCTGGGGTCGGCTGACCTCGGGCATGCAGCTGGAGGACGGCGGCAGCATGGCGTTCTCCAGCTACGTGCACCCGCGCTTCGAGCCGGAGGTGGCCTTCGTCATGAAGAAGCGCCTCGCCGGACCGGTCTCGCCTGCCCAGGCCCTGGCCGCGGTCGAGGCGGTGTGCGTGGCCATGGAGATCATCGACAGCCGCTACGAGAACTTCAAGTTCTCCCTGTCCGACGTCATTGCCGACAACTCCAGCAGCTCGGGCTTCGTGCTGGGCCCGTGGCGGAGCCCCGACGTGGACCTCGCCAACCTGGGCATGATCTGCGAGATCGACGGCAAGCCCGTGCAGATCGGCTCCACCGCCGCCATCCTCGGTCACCCGGTGCGCAGCCTGGCCGCTGCCAGCCGCATCGTCGCCGAGCACGGCATGGCGCTCGAGCCGGGGTGGGTCGTCATGGCCGGCGGAGCCACCGCCGCCACCTACGTCAAGCCCGGCAACCACTTGCGGGTCGTGGCCGAGAACCTGGGTTCTGTCGGCCTGCACGTGGGGGAGTGAGATGTCCCTGACCCTGGCCCAGGCCCGCACCATGATCGACGCCGCGCTGGTCGAGGCGGAGCGCCTGGGCACGAAGATGAACGTGGCGGTGGTCGATCCGGGGGGCAACCTGATCGCCCACGTGCGCATGGACGGCTCCTTCTTCGGCAGCGTCGGCATCAGCATCGACAAGGCCTGGTCGAGCGCGGCGTTCCGCATGCCCACGTCACACCTGCAGGGCATCAGCAAGCCCGACGGTCCGGCGTGGGGCTTCGCCCACAACAACGGTGGCCGCGCCATGGTCTTCCCGGGCGGGCTGCCGGTGTTCCACGACGGCGAGCTGATCGGTGCCATCGGAGCCAGCGGCGGCAGCGTCGAGGAGGACGTGGCGGTCGCCCAGGCCGGCGTGGACGCACTGGGCTGATGTCCATCGAGCCCTCCGGTGACGGTGAGTCGGCCGACAACGCCGAGGATCCACCGGTCACCGTCATGGTGATCCGCCCGGTCGCCCCGGAGCGCCGCCCCGCGTTCGAGGAGCTCCTGACGACGGTGATGGCCCAGTCGCGCCAGGCGGAGGGGCACCTCGGCGTCGAGGTCTACCGCCCCACCGGAGACGAGCGCGACTACCGCATCGTCTTCCGCTTCGACCAGCAGTCGCGCATGGAGGCCTGGCGCAGCCACTCCCAGACCCAGGGGCTGCTGTCGCAGCTGGACGCCTACACCGAGGGTGGCGCCGCCCAGATGTCCGTCTACACCGGCCTCGAGACCTGGTTCACCCTGCCGGTCGCGCCCGGACGTCCGCCACCCCCGCGCTGGAAGATGGCGCTGCTGACCTGGGTCGGCCTGTTCCCGACCGTCCTGCTGGTCGTCTTCGTGACCAGTCCGCTGCAGCCCTACCTGCCCTACCCGGTGCCGTACGCCATCGTGACCTCGACCGCGGTCGTGCTCATGACCTGGGTGGTCATGCCGCGGGTCACGCGCTTGTTCGCTCGCTTCCTGTGGCCGGTGGGCTGAGCCGGGGCAGGCTCGCCGAGACCGCGCCCAGCACCTGCGCCAGTCGCTTGCGGTCGACGGGCTTGGTCAGCCAGTCGTCCATGCCCGCGTCCATGCACTCGGCGCGCTGGTCGGCCAGGGCGTTCGCCGTCAAGGCCACGATGGGCAGGCGCGGCAGGCCCTCGGCGACCTCACGGGCGCGGATGAGCCGGGTCGCACCGACCCCGTCCAGCTCGGGCATGCGCATGTCCATGAGCACGACGTCGTGGTCGGACCCCGCGCGCTCGACCGCCTGCAGTCCATCGCCGACCACCTCCACGTCATGCCCCAGATCTTCGAGGATCTTCCTGATGATCAGCTGGTTCACGGGGTTGTCCTCCGCGACCAGGATCCGCAGCGCCCCGCCGTCCAGGCTCGGCTCCACGGTGACGCTGATGTCGGCGGCGGTGCCGAGGTCCGGCAGCTCCAGGTCGAACGAGAACGTCGAGCCCTCTCCCGGCGCGGACACTGCCTGGAGGCGACTCCCGGACAGCTCCAGGATGTGCGACGAGATCGTCAGCCCCAGGCCCGTGCCGCCGTGCTTGCGGCTGGTCGAGCGATCCGCCTGCTCGAAGGGCTGGAAGATCCGCGCGAGCGCCTCCGGCGTCATGCCGATGCCGGTGTCGCTCACCGCGAAGCGGATGTGGTCGCCGTCGGCCTCGACATGCAGCCGGACCGAGCCGTGCTCGGTGAACTTCACGGCGTTGCTCATGAGGTTGAGCAGCACCTGACGCAGCCGGAGGGGGTCGACCTCGCGCATCCCATGACCCACGTCGCCGGTGCGCACGATCTGCAGGTGCCCGGCGTCGGGCCGGGAGCGGACCAGCTCGACGACATCGTCCACCAGCAGCTGCACGTCGGTGGGCACCGGGTCCAGCTCCAGCTTGCCGGCCTCGATCTTGGAGAGATCGAGCACGTCGTTGACCACCTGGAGCAGGTGCCGGGCCGCGCGAGCGGTGAGGCCCTGGTAGCGGGCGCGCTCGGCCGGATCGTCCGACTCGCCGGCAAGCTCGGTGAGGCTGATGATCGCCGCCAGCGGTGTGCGGATCTCGTGGCTCATGTTGGCCAGGAAGCTCGACTTGGCCTCGCTCGCCGCACGGGCCAGGCGGGTCTGCTCCGCCAGCGCGACCGCCTGCTCCTCGAGGGTGGCGGTCAGGGCTTCGCGGCGCTGGACCTCGGCGACGAGCGCGTCGTTCGTCGCGAGCTGCTCGGCCTCGTGGTGCGCGACCTGGCGGTTCAGCTCGGCCATCATGGCGGGAGCCAGCGGCAGGCAGAAGAGCATGATCGAGGCCCAGATCCACGGAGGCATCGGGGGCTGGTCCAGCAGCGCGGACAGGCCGTCGAGCGGGACGAAGAAGATGACGAGGGCGTAGATGAAGTGCAGCGCCACGTGGACCGTCACGTCGACGGGCTCCTCGGCACTGAAGAACATCACGGACACGATGCCGGTCACGCCGGTCATGGCCCAGAACGGGGACGTAGGGTCGATGGCGTGGAGGCACATGACCGTGGCGCCGGCGGAAAACGCGATGAGGTGGCGGCCCACGCGGTCGAGCCCTGCGGCGGCCAGCGGGAGCTGGAGCGCGTACAGCGACCCGAAGACGATCAGCACGATCGCCCGCGCGTGCGCACCCTCCAGGAAGCTGGCGCCGATCAAGCCCAGGTTGAGCAGCGGTCCCACGATGCCGACGAAGTTCGACAGCATGAGGTGACGCCGTTGCCCGGCGGTGCTGCCCGGCTTCGCGCCGGTCTTCAGCAGCGTGGTGAGTCTGCTCGACACGGCGGCGGCCTCCCGCCGGTCGATCGGATCCCGAGCGCCCCGACTGAATCCACCGCGGCGACCGAGCGACCTGAAGGACGCCGCCTCATCAGGCGACGTATCGTTCACCATGACCACCAAGAACGCCGTCCGTGACATCCGACCCGAAGAGGTCGGTCAGCCCTCCCCCGTCTACGCCGTGTGGGAGATCACCCTGCGCTGCGACCACGCGTGCGCCCACTGCGGCTCACGCGCGGCCAAGGCCCGCCCGGACGAGCTCTCCACCGAGGAGCTGCTCGACGTGGCCGATCAGATCGTCCGCCTCGGCTTCCGCGAGGTGACGCTGATCGGCGGGGAGGCCTACCTGCGCCCCGACTGCGCCGACGTCATCCGCCGCCTCGTCGACGGCGGGGTGCGGGTCACCATGCAGACCGGTGGCCGCGGGTTCACCAGCAAGCGCGCCGTGCCCCTGGCCGAGGCCGGCCTGTCCGCAGTCGGCGTGTCCATCGACGGCCTCGAGCCCGAGCACGACCTGCTCCGCAACAGCCCCGGCAGCTGGAAGGCCGCCCTGGGCGCCCTCGACGCCGCCCGCGACGCCGGCATGATCGTGACGACAAACTCGCAGATCAACCGGATGAACCGCCATTCTGTGCCCGAGCTGGTCGACCTGCTCCGCGAGAAGGGCGTGCGCGCCTGGCGCGGCCAGCTGACCGTTCCGATGGGTCGCGCCGCCGACAGGCCCGAGTGGATCCTCCAGCCCTGGATGATCCTCGACGTCATCGACACCCTCGCCGCCCTGCAGCGCCAGGAGGTCGAGCGGGTCCGCGCCCAAGGCCTGCCGCCCGAGCGCGCGATGCGGATCCAGGCGGGCAACAACCTCGGCTACTACGGCCCCCACGAGATCACCCTGCGCTCGAGGCCGGGCCACGAGGCCACCTGGTGGCAGGGCTGCAATGCCGGCAAGTACCTGATCGGCATCGAGTCCGACGGGGTCGTGAAGGGCTGCCCGTCCCTGCCGACCGCGCCCTACGCCGGCGGCAACCTCCGCGACATGAGCCTCGCAGACCTCTGGGACAACGAGACCATCGGCGTGTCCCGCCACCGCTCGGTCGACGAGCTGTGGGGCTTCTGCCGCACCTGCGAGTATGCCGAGACCTGCATGGCCGGCTGCTCGTTCACGACCCACAGCACGCTCGGTCGCCGGGGCAACATGCCGTTCTGCTACCACCGGGCCCACACCCTGAAGCGTCAGGGCAAGCGCGAGCGCCTGGTCCGGGTGCAGGCGCCCGCCGGCAACCCCTACGACTTCGGCCGCTTCGAGATCATCGAGGAAGACTGGCCTGAATCCTGAGGACGGCCCTCACGCCTGCGGGTTGTCTTCGCCGTCGCAGTTGCTGTCCACCCCGTCGTCCGCGGTCTCCACGGCGTCCGGGTGGATGTCCGGATCATCGTCATTGCAGTCGACGCTGTCGAAGTAGCCGTCCTGGTCGAGGTCCTCGGCGGTCACCTCGATGCCGTAGTGCGACACGCAGGCCTGCATGCCCGCGGCGACCAGCGACAGGCCGAGCAGCGCGACCGCTCCGTGTGAGTTGACCGGCCGATGCCCGTCACAGTGGGGACATCTGGCGCCTGGAACGCCAGGAATGGGCGTGTCACAGCGGCTGCATGCATGCATGGGCTCCCTCCCGATGCCCGATCAGTGTCCGACCCGGACCGACCCTTCATCCTCGTCGTCGATCAGATCCGCGAGCGCCTTGGTCAACCGCCGCCGATCCAGGGGCTTGGTGAGCCAGGCATCCATGCCCGCTGCCAGGCAGGCGTCCCGCTGATCGGAGGTGGCGCTCGCAGTCAGCGCGATGATCGGGACCCGAGGCCGGCCGAGCACCCGCTCTCGGGCGCGGATGGCGCGGGTGGCGTCGGTGCCGCTCAGGCCAGGCATGCGCACGTCCATGAGGACCGCGTCGTAGCCCAGGTGGGCGCGCTCCAGGGCCAGCTCGCCCGAGCCGACGATGTCGACGTCGTGGCGCATGCCCTCGAGGGCTCGGCGGATGATCAGCTGGTTGACCGGATTGTCCTCGGCGACCAGCAGACGCAGCGGACGCAGCGAGACCGCGACCGACGGCTCCAGCTCGCTGCTCTCGTCGCCCACGACAGGCAGGTCGATCTCGAAGGTGTAGCGGAACGCGCCGTGGGGATCGGTCGAGGCGACCAGCGTGCTGCCGAACAGCTCCAGGACCCCAGCGGCGATGGTCGGGCCCAGTCCGCTGGTCGGCTGCTCAGCCGAGACCAACCCCCCGGCGCGCACCTCGAAGGTCACCCGATCGCCGTCCGCAGCCAGCTCCAGCCCGACCCAGCCCTCGCGGGTCGCGTTGACCAGGTGCACCAGCAGGTTGAACAGCGCCTGACCCAGCCGCGCCGGATCCATGCGCCGGATCGGCGAGCCGACTTCCCCGCTCCACTGCACCCGCAGGCCCCGGGCATCGGCGCGGACCCGGGCCCGCTCGACGACGTCGGTGACCAGCGCGACCAGGTCGGCCGGCCGCACGTCGACGTCCACCTTGCCCGCCTGGATGCGCGACAGGTCGAGCACGTCGTCCACCACCTGCATCAGGTTGCGGGCGGCATCCTCGGTGAGCCCGGCGTACTCCGCCCGCGCCTCGGCGTCCCCGCTCTCCCGACCCAGCTCCAGCAGGCTGACGATTGCCGAGAGTGGTGTTCGAATCTCATGACTCATGGAGGCCAGCAGGGCCGGATCCGTGCGCCTGGGCGCGACGGGCGTGCCGTTGGGCACCGGTGCGGGTGCGGGGGTGGGGTCGGGCGCAGGCTGTCGACGCGCCACCTCCGCAGCAGGCACGGCCCCGGCCTGGACCACGCGAGCGAGCTCCCGGGAGACCAGGACCAGCACCGCGGCGTAGACCACCGTGACCAGCACGAACACCAGGGCCAGCGCGAGCTGCCCACCCACGGCGAGCACGCCGGCGATGGCGAGGCTGACCACCGGGCCGATGGCGCCGAGCCACAGCCAGGTCTGCACGGGGCGCGCGAGATCAGGACGCATGGCGGTGCGCTCCGTCTTCGACCAGCTGGTCCAGCAGCCGCGCCAGGCGGGCCCGGTCGACCGGCTTGGTCAGGTAGGCGTCCATGCCCGCATCCAGGCAGCGCTGCCGCTCCTCGGCGAGGGCGCTGGCGGTGAGCGCGATGATCGGCACCCGGCGGCTCCTGTCCGCCCGCTCGGCCTCGCGGATCCTGGCGGTGGCCTGCACGCCATCGACGCGAGGCATGCGCATGTCCATCAGGATGGCGTCGAACCCGTCCTGGGCGTGCTCGACCGCCGGCTCGCCGTCGTCGACGAGCACCACCTCGTGCCCGCTGCGCTCGAGGATCCGCTTGATGATCATCTGGTTGACCGGGTTGTCCTCGGCCACGAGCAGGCGCAGCGAGCGCTCGACCAGGGACGGATCGTGGGCGCTGGTGGTGGGGTCCTCCTCCTCCTCGACCTCGGGCAGGACCAGCTCGACGCGGAAGGTGGAGCCGATGCCTTCGACCGAGGACGGCGTCATGGTGCCGCCCCAGGCCTGCAGGATGTGGCGCGAGATCGTCAGGCCCAGGCCGGTACCCCCGAAGCGGCGGGTCGTGCCGGAGCTGGCCTGCTCGAACGGCTGGAAGATGCGCGCCATCTCCTCGCCGCTCATGCCGATACCGGTGTCCCGCACTTCGAACAGCACCTGCTCCCCCTCCGCGCGGCCCCACAGGGTCACCGATCCGTCGTCGGTGAACTTTATCGCGTTGTTCAGCAGGTTCAGGAGCACCTGCCGCAGCCGGAGGGGATCGACGAGGCGCACGGGCCGCTCGCCGAAGTCGACGTCGAGGTGCAGCTGCAGGTCCTTCTCCGCGGCGCGCGCCCGCACCAGCTCCACGGTGTCCCGGGCCTCCTGTCCGAGGTCTGTCGCGATGCGCTCGAAGCCGAGCTTGCCTGCTTCGATCTTGGAGAGGTCGAGGATGTCGTTGAGGATCCGCAGCAGGTGGCGCGCGGCCTGGTCGGTGACCCGCAGGTACTCGGAGCGCTCGTCGTGGTCCGTTGACTCGCGCCCCAGCTCGGTGAGGCTGATGATCGCGCCCAGCGGGGTGCGGATCTCGTGGCTCATGTTGGCCAGGAAGCTGGACTTTGCCAGGCTCGCGGCCTCGGCCCTGCGGGTCTGCTCCGCGAGGGCCTGGGCGAGGGAGACGCGTCGTTCGACCTCGTGCTGGAGGGCGTCGACGGCGAGAGCTTGCTCCGTCTCCGCCTTGCGGACCTCGACGTTGAGGAAGACGATCATCGCCGGCGGCACGACGCCACAGACCAGGATGATCGCGTTGGCGAGCCAGTGGGGCAGCGGCAGCTCGCCGGGGAGGTCCATCGTGGGCATGAACAGCACCGCGACGAGTGCGATGCCGTGGAGAGCCAGGTGCAGCGTGGCGTAGGAGATCTCGTCCGCGGTGAAGAACATCGCGGCGACGACCGCCGTGACAAGAACCGTGGCCCAGATGGTCGACTCGGGATCGACGAGACCCATGCCCGCGCTCCCGAAGAGCACGGAGATGGCGAGCAGGTGGCGCGCGAACCGGTGGTGCCCGGCGCCGATGAGCGGAAGCACCAGGGCGTACCCGGCCGACGCGATGGCCAGGATCATCCCCTTGACGGGAGCTCCGAGCACGTAGGCACCCGCGCCCAGGGCCAGGTTGATGGGGGGCCCGACAGTAGCGATGTAGTTCGCGGCCATGAGCCGACGCACGAGGTCCGGCGCCATGTCCGGGCGCACCCCGCGCGTGAGCAACCTCATGGTCCAGTCGGGCAGCTGCAAGCCGACTCCTCGTCCTCGACTCCATCGGATCGGACCCCCCCGCGCTGGAGTGTTCCGCCGCCCCGGCGGGTTACCGCTGCCCCCGCGGAGGTCGCATGAAGGCACCGGTGGTCCTGCTCCTCGCCGTCAGCTGCGCCAATCCCTCGTCGCCCGCCCGCTCGGCGAGCCCAGAGGGCACGGAGCTGCCGGTCACGACGGCCATGCACCGTCAGCTGATCCTGGTGGACACGATGCGTGAGTCGGTCATCGCGGCCGATCTCGACGCCGCCGGGCGCGCCAGCCGCAAGCTGGCCGCGATGCCCGAGGTCGCGGGCGCCCCGCCAGAGTGGGGTCCCTGGCTGGCCCGGGTCCGCGACTCCGCCGCCCGGGTCGACGACACCTGGACCCTGCAGACCGCCGCCCGCACCGTCGCCGACATCGGACGGACCTGCGGCGGCTGCCACGCCAGCACCGGCGGCGGACCCCGCTTCGGCAACGACGGCACCCCCGCGGCGCCCAAGGAGGGCCTGCGGGGCCACATGGTGCACCACAAGGCCGCGGTCGACGGGATGTGGGAAGGCCTGATCACGGCGGACACCCTCCACTTTGCCCGTGCGGCCAAGGCGCTGTCCGAGGAGCGCCCCGAGCTCGCCGACGGGCCCCAGGGCAAGCGCCTGCACGACCTGGCCGGCCAGGCGGCGAAGGCGAAGAGCCTGGCCAGCCGCGCCGACGTCTTCGGCGAGGTCATCGCCGCCTGCGCCGAGTGCCACGCCGGTCGCGACGCGGTGCGCAAGGGGCAGTGACCCCGGCCATCACGCCGCGCGCCTCCCGACCAGCTCCGCCGCCCGATGGACCCACCGGGGCTCGGCGACCTCGTCGACCATGAAGCGGGCGACGTCCTCGCGGGTGACGCCGAGGCCGACCTGCTTCGGCGAGACCTCCTGCAGCGGCTGGATGGCACCGGTCGCGGGCTTGTCGTTCATGAACGTCGGGCGGACCAGGGTCCAGCGCACGTCGCTCTCGCGGATGAGCCGCTCCTGCACCTCGTGGTCGGCGAAGGCGTGCTTCAGCCAGAACGGCACCACCAGCCAGGTCAGGTACCAGGGCATGCGCTCGGCGCTGTCCCCGACCCCCAGGGACGACAGGCTGATCAGGCGGTCGACCCCGGTCCGAGCCATGGCGCGCAGCTGCACCTCGGTCGCCCGGCCCCGGATCCCCGAGCGCGAGCTGGCCGGCGCGCCGAGCACGGACACGACCGCATCGACCCCGCCCATCGCCGCAGCGCCCGCCGCTTCGTCCGCCGCGTCCCCCTCGACGACGGTGAGCTGTTCGTGGGCCACGTCGGAGAGCTTGGACGCGTCGCGGACCAGGGCGGTGACCCGCAGCCCCCGGTCCAGGGCGAGGGGGAGCAGGTGGCGACCCGTGGCGCCGGTGGCGCCGAGAAGCAGGATGTGCACGAGAACCTCCAGGGATGATGACCCCGTCTGGGGACACCCTGGAGATAGGCTGGGACCCATCATGCGCGTAGTGAATGCTCTTGATGTGCCCATTCACCGTGTTGATGGTCACCCGCCGCCGAGCGCGCCCACCTGACCGTCGAGGGAGCGCTTCAGGCCGCCCGCCTGGTCGGACTCGTCGAGCAGGGCCTGGATCCACGCTCGCCACGCCTTCACCAACCCACTGGCCGCATCCACCGGGACCTGCGCGTCCGGCAGCCCGAACCCGGCCCACTGCTCGGCGAGGATCCCCGTGGCCTGCTTGCCCAGGGTCACCAGGTGCACGTCGGAGCCCGACTGGGACAGCAGGTTGTCCATCGCGTCAAACCTGACGATCGCCGCCCGAAGATCCTCTTCCTTCCAGGGTCGTTCGCCGGTATCGTCGACGCTCATGCCGCCGAGCGCGAGGCGCACGCCCTCGCCAGCGTTCTGCATGGCCGCCTCGAGCTCGCTCGCCCGCTTCTCGTGCTCCTCGACCATCGCCTCGTAGTCGGCGATCTGGCTCTCGGTCGCGTCCTCGCCGGGCTTGTCGGGCGCCATGCTGCGCCAGTCCTCGACCTCGATCCACGCCCTGAGGAAGCCCTTGTACGCGGCGAGCGCCGGCCCCCTGTCCGGGCTGTTCGCCGCGATCGAGAGCCCGTCGGCGAGCCCGGCAGTCCCCCAGGTCCTGTCGCCGGCACCGTTGCGGTTGGGCCCCTTGAAGTGGAAGTAGCCGTCGGGCGCCGAGGCCCAGCCGTCCGCCCGCTCGAGCTCCGCGTTCAGGTGCAGCACCATCTCGCCGTGGGAGGCCCGGACGTCGGGATCCGGGCGCGGCGGTGTGGCCACCTTCGCCTTGGGGGGGTCGATCCACTCGCAGGCCCCGTCGAGCGCCATGGGGTTGTCCGCGTCCAGGTTGACCCGGATCCCGTAGGTCTCGGCGATCTCCTCGATGAGCGACTCGTCCTCGATGGTCATCTCGCTGGGCGAGCACGAGCGCTTGTAGACGAGGTCGATGGAGATGTTGCACACGGTCGTGACGATGAGCGCGACGATGGCCTCGGGGCTCATGCCCGCCTTGCGCGCGTCCGCCGGCGCGATCAGGCTGGCCTCGGCCTCGGTGCGCACCGCGACCGCCTGGGCGTAGATCTTCTCCAGGACGAAGTTGCGGTGCTCGGGCCCGTTGTACTCACAGCCCGGATGCGCCTCCTGGCAGTCCCCCCACAGAGCCGTCCGCGCGTCGAAGGCAAACGAGCCCGGCATGCCGACGTAGATCTGCCCATCCGCCAGGACGTTGCCGTCCGTGGCGAGGTCGACGAGGTAGCGCCGGCGGTTCGTGTCCTTGCCGTCGAACGCCTGGAACGCGTCCACGTGGCGCGAGCCGCCGTCGGTCAGGGTGACGGTCGCACCGACCCCGGGAGAGTAGTCGACCGACTCGACATCCTTCGGGTAGAAATACAGCTTTGCGATGTTGTCCCGCACCACGTGCGGCGCCAGCCGCTTGCGGTCGATCATGAAGGCGCAGGCGAGGTACAGCCGGTCGTCGTCGGTGAGGTTCTCGCCTTCCTTCAGGTCGGCCCGGCGGGACTCGATCCAGTCGTCGATCTCTTTGGGGTCGACGCCGGTCAGCTGGTCTGGCCGGCCACCGTCCTGGCCTCCCGCGAGCTCCGCGGTCTTCATGTCGGGGTTGGCATCGAGGGACAGGGAGGAGGAGGACACCCTGCTCTGCTGCATCATGTGAGGCTCCTGGTCGGGCCCCTACGGTGCAGCCTCCCGGGTCTGGCGCGTACTCCCCTCGATCTGACCTGACCCTCCGCACGCCCCCGCCGGCGCCCAGACCGTCTCCGGGTCGGGGAAGGGCACGACGGGCACGACCTGATGAGAGTGCGGGCACACCCGCAGGTTGGTCAGCGAGCCGGTGGCGGCGACCCCACCGACCGGCGTCGACAGGGCGTCCGCACGCCACGCCCGCGCCAGGCCGTCCTCGCCGACGGACCAGACCGCGTCGCCCTCGCGGAACAGGGTGGCGACCGGTCCACGATGGGCGGGGCGGACCCGGGTCGGCTGGTCGGGCTGCCAGCTGGTGAGGCGACCCCGCACGTCGCCGAGGAGCGCGGTGCCGTCGGAGAGCAGGGCGTCGGCGACCATCTCCTCGAGACGGACCTCGGCGAGCAGCTCCCCCGTCGCCCGCTTCATCCAGGTGCGTCCGTCGCGGGCGGCGACCAGGACCCGATCCCCATCGGCGCGGACCAGCACCACGTCGGCCGCCGAGCCCTCGGACCAGCGCCGGGTGCCGTCGGCGGACCACGAGGCGACCGCACCACCGTAGAACCCCGCTACAACGCCATCCTCCGTCGCGGCGAGCGCGGACACGCCCCGGATGCCGGTGCGCTCGGGGCGCAGGGTCTGCACCGCGGTGGCCGCGTCGAGGAGCCAGACGTCGATCTGCCCGCGCTCGCCGTGCCCGACGTACAGCCGAGAGCTGTCAGGGGAGAAGGCGAGGGCGACCTGGAAGCCGGTGAGCGGGCCCGAGGCGAGCGCCGTGCCGTCGACCGACCACAGCTGCAGCCGGGTCCGGGACGCGACGGCGATCCGCTGGCCATCGGGGGAGACGGCCATGCGCCCCGGGTTGTGCACGACCCCGAGCCGCACC
>MDTC01054308.1_pt1 | contig 19594 bp, 17 predicted proteins | sample 811181 | NCBI WGS metagenome assembly MDTC01 (sample SAMN05326644, study PRJNA326480) | marine metagenome | isolation source: seawater | place: Pacific Ocean: North | collected 2011
AAAATCTTACTTGGAGGATAATTTTTCTGAACATCTTTATGATGAATCAATTATCAGGGGCAACTATTGTGATTGCTTAATATCTATTTTATTTAATACAAATAATTTGGATAATACGCTATTTATCTTAAAAGAATTCTATAAAAAAACGAAAAAACCAGAAAAGATACAGTTTTGTATTAAGATTGATAATGATAATCAACAATATGTAGAGAACTTCTTAAAAGAAATTTCACGAATAAAATTTAATTTTATTATTATTGCATCCCCAAAAGGAAGAGGGTTTATAGACTTATGGCAATGGGTAAATTTTTTATATAAATCATCCTCAGTGAAATCTAAATTTGTCATGAATATTTCTGACGAGATGTATGTAAAGAATAAAAATTGGGACACCAAACTTGAAAAATATATAAATTTTTATGAAGATAATATTTTTAGACTAAGAACTTCCGTATTCAAAAATAGGAATTATTTTGATTTATATGAGTGTGGATACGCTCCAGATACTACAGCAATATACTCCAGAAAATATTTAGAAATACAGGGTGATTTTTCACCATGTTTTGGTCCAGATAATGGACAACAATTTGTTGCCTTCTATTTGTCGAAATTAAATTTGCCAAGGCATTATCAGTTCTTAAGAGATATAGTCTCTGAAGGTATTGATTTTGAGGGACAAGGTACAAATGTTGGATTAACAAAGGAGCAAAAGAATAATAGAGAAAATTTAAATTTTTTGCTATGGAATAATATGTTTAAATACAAATTTCAAAATTCATATTTCCAAAGGGCAAGAAAAATACAACTAGAAATTATTAAAGAAAAATATAAAGAAATAAAAGTTGAAGATTATGGTTATAAATATCATATAATTCTTGAAAATAATAAACCTAGAAAAGCTTTTTTATGTTTAAATAATTTCTTACCAATATGGAAGATCTTTATATATAAATTATCAAAAATAGATTTTTTAAAAAATAATACTGGTTACTCAAAGTCATCATTAACAGGTATATTTATCACATTGTATTTTTTAATTTATAAAAAAATACCAAGATCAGAATCTGAGGATACCGAAAAAGGATTTTTTAAATTAAAAGACGATATTTTAGCCAAAGTATGTTCTATCTCTGATTTAATTATGTCGAAAATTTCGGATTTTTTTTTATCAAAACCTTATTCTAGAGAAAAAGGTCTTGAAGTAAGAATTCCATTTTCCATAAAAAATATTATTTTATTCGTAATTTTCTATATAAAAATAACTTTTCTTATAGTCTTATTTTTTTTATATCATTTATATAAACCACAAAAATTATTTAAAAATTCAATAAAATTAATTTCATTGATCAGTTTTAAAAAATTATATAGATTAAAATCTAATATTTTTACAAACAATTTATCCGATCAATCAAAGTCAGTTATAGTGAAGGGCGACTAGTTATGAGGCAATGCGTTATTTTAGTTGGAGGAAAAGGTTCTAGACTGGGTGATATTACAAAGGATACTCCAAAACCAATGATTGAAATTAGCGGGAAACCGTTTCTCTTAAATTTAATTGAAATGGCTGAAAGATTTGGATTTAACGATATTATACTATTAGCATCGCATGCAAATGAAGTTATCATAGAGTATTTTAAGGATTACAAATCAAAAGATTGTAATTTCCGAGTTATTGTTGAAGAAGAACCTCTCGGCACTGGTGGCGCACTAATCAATGCATATGAATTTCTTGAGAATAGTTTTTTTTGCTTAAATGGTGATTCGATAATCGATGGCAACTGGTTATCGATGAACAAATATCTAAATGAAGAATCGGAAGCTGTAGTTGCTTTAACAGAAACTGATTATCCAAGAAGATATGGATCCATAACTATAAATAAGAATAAAATAATAAAATTTGAAGAAAAAACTGAAAATAATGATACAAAATTGATTAATGGTGGAATTTATCTTTTAAAGAAGACTATTTTAAAAAATTTCCCAAAAAAAAATTTTTCGTTAGAAAAAGATATTCTTCCAGATTTGGCAATAAAAGGTAAACTTAATGGGGTAAAAGTTGATGGATACTTCATTGATATTGGCACAAGAGAGTCTTTAGAAGAAGCAAGGCAAAGAAATTGGAATCAGGAAAGGAAGGCTGTTATCTTTGATAGAGATGGTACCTTAAACGAAGACAATGGTTATACACATAAAAGAGAAGATTTAAAATGGAAGCCAGGAGCAATAAATTTGATTAAGTATCTAAATGATAAGAATTTCTATGTTTTTATAGCAACCAATCAGGCTGGTATAGCAAAAGGAAAATTCAAAGAAAAAGATATGTATAATTTTCACAGAGAAATGCAGGAACAACTTTGGAGTCATGGTGCTCATATTGATAAGTTTTATTTTTGTCCATTTCATACAGAAGCATTGTTAGAGGAATATAAAAAAGATAGTATCAATAGAAAACCTGCAACTGGGATGTTGAATGAAATTCAAAAAGAATGGGGGCTTTTAAAAAAAAATATGTTAATGATTGGTGATAGAGATACTGATATTTATTGTGCTGAAAATTTTGAAATTAACAGCATATTGTATAACGGTAAAGACAATATATTTGAGTTTTCTAAGGAGAAAATTTTTGGATAATATTAATTTTTTTAATGAAAATGGATACTTAATTCTTGATAATATTTTTTCCAATAATAAATGTGAAGAATTAGTTAAACTTGCGTATAAGCTTAATGAAAGAGAAGATTTTAGGCCTATAATGAATATTCATAACATATCTAAAGAAGTAATGGAATTTATGTCAAATAAGTTATTATTAGATATCATTCATAAGTTTTTTAATGCACAAGCATTAGGTTTACAAACTGAATACTTCTTCATGCCTCCTGGAACTAAAGGGTTTAGTCCTCATCAAGATAATACTTATGTAAAAGCTTCAAGCGATTCTTTTATCTCGGCTTGGATTGCTTTAACAAACGTAAATAATAAAAATGGTGGTTTGATAATATGGCCCAAATCTCACAAAGAAAACCAGTTAGAACAGGTTGAGAACGAGAGTTTACCATCAAAAAATCAGGATCCAAATGCAAGAAAAATGACATCAGTTATTCCTAAAAAATATAATTCATTTTCTCCGGAAATATCTAAGGGAAGCGTAATGCTCATTCATAGTTGGTTAGTCCATGCCTCAAACAATAATAATTCAAAAAATAATAGAAATGCTCTTTTATGTACTTATATTAAAGAAGGGGCAGATTTTAGATCTGGAAGCTATGCAAAAAGGGAGGCATTTAAGTTATATGAAGGAAGTAAATAATTCCCCTAGAGGTCATATGGGTGCAACAATTAAGTTTTCATCTCATAAAGATAAAGATTTATTTTTACAAGATTTAAAATCACAGAGTCAAATAATTGATATTTTTAATTCCTGGAAAGTCCATGGAAGTTATAATACAAAAGAAATTAATTTCAAAAAAGCAATCATATCTGAATTAACTCAAAAGAAATTTATAAATCAAGAATTATTCGAGAATTATGGCGGGAGACTTGAAAAACTTCATTTATGTCTTAATGAAGATATGAAAAATTTAGACGAATCTGAACAAAATAAAATTTCTATAAGCTTTTATGAAACATCAAGTAAATTAAAAGATTTATATATCAAATTTGTAAAAAATATTGTATCCAAAAAATTTTCTGAAAAAGTTTATTTCCAGGCCATACCTACATTTAGATTCCATTTTCCTAATCAAAAAGGTTATAACTGGAATGACAGGTATCATACCGACATTATGTTGGGACATCCCCCATATGAAATAAATATTTGGCTACCTTTCACAAGCACATATAAATCAAATAGTATGAGAATTACTTCATATGAGGATAGTTTATCAGTTATCAGAAGTTGTGGTTATGATTTTGAAAAATTTGCAGAAAGAGTTCAGTATGACGATGAGTTTTGTAAAATCCTTAGGAGAAACTCAATTTCTTTAGAAATGGACTATGGAGATTTTATTATGTTTGACCCTAGATGTCTTCATTGCACCCAAAATAATATAACTAATGATACAAGAATAAGTATGGATATCAGGATAATTACAGAAAAAAACTTAGAAAAATACTCTAGAGATTATAGAACAACCGGAAGAAAGAAAATGCCTTTTACCCCTGGAAATTATTTTTCAAAAGAATCAGTATAACTTGCACCACAACTTAAAAATTTGAATTAAATATATGTTGAAAAATAAAATATTATTTATTGGAGAAAGTAAGAAATTTATAGAGTCATTCAAAATTGCTTTAAATTGTAACTCATATGATATTTTATCATGGAGAAAAATTGATGGAGGAATGAGTTTAAGCTTCGATCACAACATATTAGTAATCTGCGGATACAATCATCAGAGTTATCATTTAACTTATAATGAATACTATAAAGCAAATATAGAAGCTCCTTATAATTTTATAATGAAAAATTTTAAAAAAAATATCCTTATTTATTACATTAATACAAGCCTACCAGTTAGAAATGAAACCTTTTCTAGATATTGTTTTGCAAAACATAAACTTTCAATTGATTTAAACAAAAAATTTGAAAATTTTTATTCCATTGAAATACCACTTTTGCTTGACGATAAAAATAATGTAGATTTTTATGCTGGTTTATTTGAAAAGAAAATTGCTTTCATAATTATGAAAATTAAAAGATACCCATATATAAAGATTTCTGAATTATCAAATCTAATAAAAACAAAAATAGAAAATAGAAAAAAATATAATCTTGAAAATCTTAATGGTAAATATTTATATATAATAAGAACCAGATTTATTGATAAGATATTAAGGATAATATTAAGTTAAAAAATTCTATCACATATTTTCATAGCGTTTGCCATAATTGTCGATGTAATTGGACCACTTGGTAAATTTTTCAATAATGATGCGTCAATAATATGAATGCCTTCAATTTCATCTATTGATCCATCCTCGGTTGAAATGTTTAACTTTTTTTTATCTGAAAAAATAGATAATGATCCAAAATGATAAACTCCAAATACATCGGATATTCTCTCAAAAAGGTTTAACTGTAATATTTTCGATTTTCTAAAATATTCTCCAGTTTTATTATGTAATATTTTTAATTTAGACTTATCATAGTTTTTAATAATTTTAAAATTATAATAATTGTCCTCAAATAAAATTTCATATTCGCTAGAATATTCAGATGGAAGATAACCTTGATAGAGGTAACAAATATTTAAAAGATTATTTAATAAAAATTTTGGTATCTTGAATTGTTTAGTAATTTGATTCTTTACATATGTTCCGGAAAAATATAATTGTCCATGAAAAAGATCTTTATTTATTTTAGTTTTTATGAATAAATTAGAAAGCTCTATAATATCTTTCCCTTTAGGATTAAATAAGCCATTAAGAGATAAGTCAACTAAGGGTAGAGTGAACCCTTGACTATCTTTAATCTTTATAGAGCTTATTTCACTAAAAGACTTTAGAAGAAGTTTTGCTGTATTAATTGGGCCGCAACCTAAAATCAATTTTTTTGTTTTAATTAGTCTTTTTTTTCCGTTATCCAAAGAAATCGTCTCTATATTAATATTATTAGGAGAAACGTAAAATATTTTATTAACAAATTCCCCCTCTATTAAACTTGCATCCTTTGTTAAATTTGTAAAATTATCTTTTGAATTGAAAATTTCTGAGGACGTACAACCATATAGACCACCACATTCTTTATTCCATTTGTCAAATTCAACAGCCAATCTTGCAGGCTCAACAGATATTTTATTAGAATTTTTCTCATTTAACTTTTTATAAAGCGAACTCATTTTTGAATTTTTGGGAAAAATCATTTCATTTACATTCATATAATCTTCAATTTTCTTAAAATACTTCTCCTCGATCGACAATCCCATTTTTATTAACTCTTCTTTATCATATCTTTTGCAAGCTGCCCCCCAGACATTTGATAGACCTCCTTTAAAATATGAATTTGTTATGTTTATATTTGAATTCAATTCATATTTAACTTTTGAGGTTGTTGCTCCACTATCACCATAATATGTCTTATGATTTATATCATGAATTTTATATAAATACTCTTGAGATGGTTCTTTTTTTTGAATACTTCTATACTTTAGTGCTGTATCAATAATACAGAACTTACTTGCGGACTTTTGGAATTTATCACTAAGAAAAAATCCAGTAGATGATGGGCCAGATCCAATTACAACATAGTCAAAATTATCCATTACAACGATATAATAATCTCCCAATATTTTTAAAATCTATACTAATCACAATCACATTTATTGTTTTATGATAACATATAAAGAAAGCTAATCACTTAGAGAAAATTTGGTGCATAAATTTATAATAAAAAACATAGGTCAAATATTTCTATTATTTTTTACTCTGTCTAGCATATACTTTTTATTAAGCTACTTTAATGATCTGAATTTTTATACAAATAGCACTCACGTTTTTCAGTCTTTATCTTATCTAAAGGGAAATCTACATTTACCGAGTGATCCAAGTACGAGTATCGGCGATTTACATTATTATAATGGTGCTTGGTATAGTGCTTGGGGTTTCGGTATTCCAATTTTACAAATGCCATTTCATTTCTTTAGTATCATGCTGACAGACAAACCGTTTCCAGACTTGATCATATTCATATTTTTTACCTTATTAACTACTTCAATAATTTATAAATCTCTTTGCAAAAGGTTAGGGGTATTTCTTTCTATACCAGTAGCGTATTTAGTAATGGCCTTAAGTTTATCTTGGTTGTTATCATACAGATTTTTAATATATGAAGAGTCATGTGCATACTTTATATTATTTACAATAAACTCTTTTGTATATTTTATTGAAAGTATAGAAAATAATAATAAGAAATATGTTCCTTATCTCGTATTAAACCTATTTATATCAATAATGATTAGGCCGACAGGTATAATTACGGCTTTTTTAATTTTACTATATTATATAATTAAAAAAAGAGATCTGTTAAAAAGATATATTTTTCTATTTATTCTTCCAACATTATTTTATTGCTATTTAAATTTTCTTAAAGCAGGAACAATAATTCCAAGTGGGCTAGCAACATCACATCCTGGAGTTGTCTACGAAATGTTTTTTATAAGAACAGCATCTCCATGCAATTTTGGTACAGATTTAACAATTTATTTAGAACGACTAGTTTATATTTTTAAGGCTTTTTTCTTAAATGATGAAATTTTTGGTTTATTTCATAATCCTAATATGAATGAAGCAATATCACAAAACTGTGTAACCATGCTTGAAGATAGTAAAGGACAACAAAAACCATGGTTTAATATATTTTTTTTTAAAATTATTTTAATTGGTATTTTTATTTTACTTGCAAAGAAAAAATTTTTTGAAACTTTTTTTATAATTTTTGGATTTGTAACTATATTATGCTTATATACTTTTCTTACTAATGGCGCAGCCTATAGATATAGTGTTGATTTCTACTTTTATATAATTTTTATAATTTATTTAATATATAATACAGAAATACTTTCAAATAGATTTTTTAATGGAAGAATATATGAAAATCTAATTTTTTCTTTTGAAGATATTATAAAAGTAAGCATCACAGTATCGTTACTATACTTTTCTTATCCAAGCATTTTATATATGGTTAAGACAAATGGCGGCATTACCACCTTTGATTCTGGTATTAATATATCAGAATTAAATTGGAATTATTCCTCATCTCATCCAAGCATTAGACGTTGTAATGACGTAAATGTCAGCGGTTTTAATATTTATGACAAAATGGGATGGCAAAGTGACTGTCGGGTAAATTCCTTTTTAAATATCTATTTATCAAAGCCGAATAATAAAAAATGGTTTATGATTGACATTCAAGGAAAAAATATACCCAAAAAACTTTTTGTTCGTATCAATGGTAAAGTTTACAAGAATTTTAATATATATAATGATAAGATCTACATTAGATCGATGGTAACAAATAATTATAATCTTTTTATCTATGACACTAATCACAATAAAGATTTTTACATTGAGGAGATAAAGCTTAAATGAGATATTTTCTTACAGGTGGGGCTGGTTTTATAGGATCCCATATAATTGAGCATCTGTTAAAAAACCCAGGTACTTCAGAAATTATAGCTTTTGATAATTTCTCTTCGAATACTGAAAAAAACTTAGATTTTATTGATGACAATAGATTAGTAATCATAAATTCTGATCTAAACAATTTCACAAAACTAATGGAGCATCTTGACGAAAATATTGATCTTGTATTTCATCTAGCCGCAAATCCTGATATCTCAAAAGCAGAGTCTTGTCCTACTCTTGACTTTGATCAAGGAACGATTCTAACAAACAATTTATTGGAAGTTATTCGATTAAAGAAAATTAAGAAATTGATTTATACCTCTGGGAGTGGAGTTTACGGGGAGAAAAATATTGTATTCGATGAGGATTATGGACCGTTAATTCCGATTTCGCCTTATGCAGCAAACAAGATTGCCTCTGAAGCTCTGATAAGTGCCTACTGTCATATGTTTAATATTTCGGCTACTATTTTTCGATTTGCAAATGTCGTGGGGAAAAGACAAACTCATGGAGTAGGTTTTGACTTTGTTAATAAATTAATAAAAGATAACAAAAAACTAGAGGTCTTAGGAGATGGTAGTCAAAGCAAATCTTATATCCATGTCTCAGATATTATTACTGCAATATTTTCTACAATTAATAATAACGATAACCTTTATGATGTATTTAATGTTGCGACAGACGATTATATTACTGTTAAAGAGATTGCAGAAATTACAATTGAAATTTTTGGATCAAAAAATGCTAAATTGATATACACTGGTGGAGACAGAGGTTGGAATGGAGACGTTCCAAAAGTAAAATTTAATTCGAATAAAATAAGAAGAAAATTTAATTGGTCTAACAAATTTAGCTCTCATGAGGCTATAAAAAAATCTATAGAAGAAATAATTGAAGATCATAAAAAATGAGCAATAGATACGATATATCGGTGTTAGTTCCCACGCTAAATGAGGAGGTGACGATAGAGAAATTCATTATTTCTTGTAAAGATGGCTTTAAAAAACTTAAACTAAACGGTCAAATAATAATAGCTGATAGCTCAACAGACAACACACCAATAATTGCAAAAAAAATGGGGGCTACTGTAGTTCATGTTAAAGAGAAAGGATTGGGCAAAGCTTATATAAATGCAATACCATATGTTGAATCTGATTATGTAATTCTTGGCGACGCTGATCTTACTTATGATTTTGCAAATATTGGTGATTTTTATTCAAAACTTAAAGATGGCTATGAATTTGTTGTCGGAAATAGATTTAAAGGAACTATTGAGAAAGGAGCAATGCCAAAATCTCATCAATATTTTGGATCGCCTGCAACAAGCTTTCTCCTAAATCTTGTTTTTAATACAGAGGCAAAAGATATTCATTGTGGCATGAGAGCAATATCACTAAACGCATTAAGAAAAATGAATTTGGTTTCAGAATCATGGCAATACGCATCAGAGATGATCATTAAGGCAAAGCATTTAAAAATAAAAACAACAGAGATTCCTATTAAATTTTATAAAGATACTGAAGGAAGAGAAAGTAATCTTAAACGTATTGGTTTTTGGGCCCCCTGGTACGCAGGCTGGATCACAATAAAAACTATATTTACTTGGGGCATCAGTAAATTATTTGTTCCAATTGGATTGATACTAATTTTAATTTCTGCTCCATTTATGATTAGTTTATATGAAGGCCCGATAGAGTTTTATGGATATAGTTTTTCTCTTCACAGCATGTTACTTTTTTCATTAATATTTCATACTGGTTTCCAATTATTTATGTTGGGTAACATATCAAAACTATTGTATAGAATTAAAACAAATACCTTTGTAAAAAAGTTATTAAATTTCGAAAACGCTTTTATTTTATTTTTAATTTTTGTAATTACTGCAATTATTTTTATATATCCTTTATTTAACTTATTTTTCTTAAATGGTATGGAGCTTCCACCTCAAATAAAAAAAGAGTCATATTATGCAGTCACTGGAATAAATATGATCTTTCTAGGAATATCAATTTTTGTCTATTCCTTACTGTATAATTTAATTAAGACTGTTTATAAATAATGTGGACTATAGATAAAAAAAATATTTTTTTTAAAAAAAATAAAAAGATTTTATTTTCAGATACTCTTGATCATTGGCATAATGGATTATGTAGGCTTTTAAATATTGAAGAAAATAAGGCGAGAGATTGGATTGAATACATTTATCAAAATAAAACCAAAAGGTCTTGGAGTAATTTAAATTATTATGAAAAATATGATCATATAATTCACATGACGAATAAATTTTTTAACGTTTCTAATAATAATAGCAAAAACTTTAAAAATATTAGTAATATAAAAATTTTAGGGCATAACTTTGATAAATGTTTTGCTGTATTAAAATATAATGATAAAAATTTTTACATAATGGGATCAAAAAAAATTAACCATGGTGTTTTATTTGATAGTCAGTTTAAATACGTATCAGCGATCAAATATGAAGAAGAATATTTTGAAGGCGAAATTGAGAAGGTTGGTTATGGAAACTATAAAAAGCAATCAAAATGGCGGATTGAAAAATCTATAAATCTTTTGAAAATGATTAATAAGTATTCTGATATTAAAGATAATGCCGTTTTACTTGACCTTGGTTCTGGATATGGCTTCTTTAGGTATGCCGCGGAAAAATCGGGAATAAAACATTATGGTTTAGAGATAAGCAAATATGCTAATAAAATGTGTAAGAAGTTATATGGTTTTGATAATTTTGAGGGTGAAATCTGGGATTTTGAACCAAGACATAAATTTGACGTAATAACTTGTTTTGATGTAATTGAACATATATCAAACACAGATGATTTTCTTAAAAAAGTTAAATCTCTTTTAAAGAAGAATGGTTTATTTGTAATTAGAACACCAAATTTAAATTCTTTCGAATATAAGTGTTTTAAGTCATTGTTTTACTCCCTTAAAGTAGAGCACTTAAACTATTTTTCTCCTCAAAGCCTCAGTTTGTCGCTCAGCAAGAACGGTTTTGATACTATACATGCACAAACAACTAGTCATTTATTTCAGGGTTTTCACGAATTTCCTCTTGATGTTTTAAAATCAAATATGGAGGGCTCTGATATTTTTTTAATAGGTAAATTATATGAAAAAGGTTGATACTATAATAATTTCGGGAGCAGGTGATGGACTTGGCAAAGCATTAGCCATTGAATGCGCAAAAAAGTATAAGGTTATATGTATTTCAAAATCAAAAAATGTTTTTCAGACCCTAGATATGATTAAAGACATAAGTCCGAATTCGAGAGCATATCAATGCGATATCTCAGAATTGTCAGAAACTTCAGAGACTTTATCTAAGCTAAATTTATCAAACCAAAATTGTGCCTTTTTGCTTTGCGCGGGGCAACTTGGTGAACAGGGCGGTATATTAAGTTCAGATTTATCAAATTGGAGTAAAGTTTATCAAACAAATGTAATTGGAAATATTAATATAGTAAAATGTTTTTTAAACAATATAAAGGAAACTAAATTTTCAAAAATTTTCTTCTTCGCGGGAGGTGGATCAGCCTATGGATATCCAATCTTTTCAAGTTACTCGCTTTCTAAAACTGCAGTTGTGAGAGCAGCAGAAAATTTACATCTTGAGTTAGAAAATCTTGGAGAAATTATATCATTAGCTATAGCTCCTGGTGCATTAAAAACAAAAATGTTAGATAAGGTTCTCGAAGCAGGCGCAGAAATTAAGACAACTGTTCCTATAGATGAAACAGTAAACTTTGTAATAAAATTACTCGAGAAAGATATAAAAAAATTATCTGGAAAATTTATTCATGTAAGAGATGATATTGATGATTTTCTAATAAATGACTATAAAGATGATTTATGGAAATTGAGAAGGAATGAATAGTTTCTTAATAATTGGATTTGGTTTAATTGGTAAAGAAAGATTTGAATCTTTAATAAGTATTAAATCTGATGATAAAGAATTCAGATGTGATATTTTTGATCCAAATTTAGATTTTGAAATTTTAAAGAACTTAAATAATCAAAGTGAAAAAAGAGTTTCATATAAAGTTAATTTCGAGGAGTGTAAAAATAAATCATATGATCTAGTTTGTATTTGTACTCCTCATAATATTGCGCCATATTATGCAAAATTTTTCCTAGGAAAAGATATCAATATCCTAATTGAGAAGCCACTCGGAAGAAATATGAACGAACTTAACTCAATAAAAGAATGTCAAAATAACTCAGACATACATGTTGGTTTCAATTATCCTTACTTCGAATGTATCCAAGAGTTAAAAAATGACTTAAGAAATAAAAAATTTGGTGAGCTTATATCGATGGACTTAAGAATCGGCCATGGAAATCATCCAGATGCAAAAAGTTCTTGGAAACTTAGTAATGATTTATGTGGTGGGGGTGTTTTATTAGACCCTGGGATTCATATTATTGACCTTCTATTGAATTTTTTTGAGGATGATATTGAAATAATTTCTGCAGCTTCATGGAATGGATTTTGGAATACTGGAATAGAAGAAGAAGTAAAAGTAATATTAAAAATTAAGAAAACTCTTGTTACTTTTGATTTATCCTCTCTTAAATGGAGAAGTAAATTTGAAATCGATATTAATGGGGTGAATGCGTATGGAAAAATTTGCGGTAGAGGGCGAAGCTATGGTAAGCAAATATACACTTTTGGAGAAAGATGGAGCTGGAAAAACGGAAAATCTCAAGCAGAAAATGAAATAACTAAATTAGAATCAAATTGTACCCAAAGCTTTAAAGATGAATTACAAGATATTTTAAACGGAAGAAAAAGTAATTTGGAAAAATCTATCAAGGGGATGTTAATTTATGAGGAAATTAAAGAGAAACTATTGTAAAATCTTTATTGAATAAAATGTTACAAATAAAAATTAGAATAGTATGAAATTTGACATTGAAAAGGCTTACTACCTATATCTTCTTATTCGTAGAAGCGAAGAAAAAATTATTGAATTGTATGATTCTGATAAAATAAAAAGTCCAGTTCATTTATCAATAGGGCAAGAAGCAATTGCCGTCGGAGTAAGCTTAGCATTAAATGAAGATGATATAGTTTTTAGTAATTATAGAGGTCACGCACACTATATAGCTAGAGAAGCAAATCTTGATAAAATGTGGGCTGAGCTTTATGGAAAACAAAGAGGCTCGGCTAGAGGAAAAGGAGGCTCAATGCATTTAAATGATTGGACGAAAAACTTTATGACAACTTCAGCAATTGTTTCAACAGCAGTACCTGAGGCTGTCGGATTTGCATACGCGATAAAATATAAAAAGCAAAATAATATAGTTATTTGTTACCACGGAGATGGCGCAACTGAGGAAGGAGTTTTTTGGGAATCACTAAATTTTTCTAGTCTCCATAAACTTCCAATTATTTTTATTTGTGAAAATAATGAGTATGCTATTTATACACATCAAAATAAGCGTGCCTTGAATGATCCAATTGTAAAAAGAGCAAGCGCTTTTGGCGTAAATTCAAAAAAAATAAAATCAAGTGAAACCGAGACTTATTTTAAGGAAGTAAGTGAATGTATTAAAAATATAAAAAGCGGAGCCGGTCCTTATTTATTAGAATGTATGACAACTAGGTGGAAAGACCATGTTGGTGTTGGCGACGCTTTTGATTTAAATTACCGTGATAAAAATGAAATATTTTCTGCAATAGAAAATGATGATTTAAAAAATTTAGAAAAATTATTATCTACGGAAAAAATAGAAAGAATAAATCAAAAAATTGAAGAGAAATTAAATAAAGCAGTAGATTTTGCTGAAAATTGTAAATTTCCAGAAGCTAATGAACTTTACGAGTATGTTTATGGATAGTGGTTCAGAAAAAAAAATCATTAATTATGGTGAAGCTATTTACGAGGCAACTTTTCAAGAGATGAAAAATGATGAAAATGTTTTTGTCTATGGACTTGGAGTTGATGATCCGAAAGGTCACTATGGAACATGTAAAGATCTTCATAAAAAATTTGGAAACCATAGAAGTTTTGATACGCCACTTGCAGAAGATAGCCTTACAGGAATTGGTATTGGTGCGGCATTAGCTGGATTAAGGCCAATTTTCGTGCATCAAAGAATGGATTTTCTTTTATTATGTATGAATCAAATAGTAAATATGGCCGCAAAAATTAGATATATTTCTTCAGGTGAACATTGTGTTCCAATAGTTATAAGAGCAGCAATTGGAAGAAGCTGGGGCCAAGGCGCGCAACATAGTCAGGCATTACAATCATATTTTATGCATGTACCAGGTCTAAAAGTTATAGCTCCAACAACACCTCATGATGCAAAAGGAGCGCTAGTTGCAAGCATTAGAGACAATAATCCAGTAATTTTTATAGAACATAGAATGCTTTACAACAATGCTGGTTACGTTCCATCAGATTCATATGAAATTCCCTTTGGGAAGGCAAGAATACTAAAAGAGGGAAATGATATCACAATTGTTGGCGTCAGTCATACGGTGGAAGACTCAATTAGAGCCTCTGAATTATTAAAAGAGGTTGGTGTAAATGCCGAAGTTATTGATCCAATAAGTTTATCTCCAATTGATTTTGAAACAATTAGAAAATCATGTTTAAAAACTAAAAGGCTTCTAGTTGTTGATAATGGTTGGACTACATGCGGTTTAGCTTCTGAAGTTATATCTGATATCGCAATAAATTGTGAAAATATAAAGTGCTCTAAAATGGGTTTTGCTGATACTCCATGTCCCACAACCCCTTCTTTGGAAAAAGTATTTTATCCATCCCCAAAAAAAATAGCGATAGAGGCAAATATTCTATGCGATGGCGATATTAAGTGGTCTCCGCCAGATGTACAACAAAAAGAAATTTTGTCTTTTAAGGGACCTTTTTAAAAATTTATGAGGAAATTAAATGAAAGCTTTTGTAACTGGCATCTCCGGAATGGTTGGTTCTCACTTAGCAGAATTTTTGTTAGAGAACACAAATTGGGAAATACATGGATTAATAAGATGGCGAAGTCCATTAGATAATATTGAAAATTTAATTGAAAATATTAATACAAAAAATAGAGTTTTTTTACATTATGGAGATTTAAGAGATCCGCAATCAATTAATAAAGTTGTTTCTGAGATTAAGCCTGACTATACATTTCATCTAGCTGCTCAGAGTTATCCTAAGACAAGTTTTGATGCACCATTAGACACTTATGAAACAAATATCTCTGGAACTTCTACTTTATTAGAGGCCATAAAAAATTTTTCTATTTATTCAAAAGTCCATGTATGTGCATCTTCAGAAGTATTTGGAAGAGTTCCTAAAGAAAAAACACCAATTAATGAAGAATGTTCATTTCACCCTGCTTCTCCATATGCAATATCAAAAGTTGGAACAGATCTAATAGGCAGATATTATGCGGAAGCATTTGATATGAATGTTCAGACAACTAGGATGTTTACACATACTGGACCAAGGCGAGGCGATGTTTTTGCTGAGTCAACTTTTGCAAAACAAATAGCACTTGCAGAGGCAGGAGTTATAGAGCCGATTATTAAAGTTGGAAATCTTAACTCAATGAGAACTATTGCTGATGTTAGGGATGCTGTGAGAGCATACTATATGTTGTTAACAGTAAAACCTATCGCCGGAGAATATTATAATATTGGGGGAACATACTCTTGTAAAGTAGGTGATTTACTTAACGATCTAATAAATCTATCAGATATTAAGGATAAAATAGTTGTTGAGGAAGATCCAGAAAGGCTTAGACCAATCGATGCTGATCTTCAAATACCTGATACATCGAAATTCACCAAACATACTGGATGGACTCCCAAAATAAGTTATACTGAAACCATCTCTGATCTGTTAAATTATTGGAGAGAAAATGTAAATAAAAATAAAGGAAAATTTCTCACAAGATAATGAATATTTTAGACGATATAAAAAATAATTTTTCAAATAAGCCATTTCTAGACCATAAGAGAGCTGTATTAAGTGCGCCTGTTAGACATATTTTTATGATTGCAACCGTTGGATTTTTAAAAAATCAAAATATTGATAACATAAAAATTCTAGAAATTGGCTCATGGTTTGGCGCTTCAACTTTGTCTTGGGCACAAGGCCTAGAAAAATATTACGATGCGAATGGGTCAATTGACTGTGTAGATGCTTGGCAGCCATTTTTTGAAATAGATAATCATAAAGATCAAGTCTATGTTAAAGAGATGGAGCAATTATTAAGAGACGATGTAGTTTTCAAAATTTTTCTTCATAATATTAAAACTATTAAATCACAAATTAATATTAATTATCACAGAACCTTTAGTGACGCATTTTTCAAAGAAAATAAAGAAAAAAAATATAATCTTATATTTATTGATGCTGATCACTCATATGATGCAGTTATTAAAGATATAAAAAATTCAATTGAGCTAATTGAAGAAGATGGAGTGGTATGTGGTGACGATTTAAATTTACAAATGAATCAGGTAAACACTGATCACGCAAAGATAAATCGTAATAAGGATTTTATAAAAGACCCGCTTTCAGGGAAAAATTTCCACCCGGGAGTTACAATAGCAGTTGATGAGATCTTTGGGAAAGTAAATTCTTGGGGAGGTTATTGGGCTGTACAAAAGAAAAAAGATTCATGGGTAAATGTATCACTTAAAAATGTTCCTATGATATATCCTGAGCATTTTCACAAAGATTTATTAGCTAAAGCCAAAGATCATTATAGCGATATAAAAGATAATATTCTCTAAAATGATTGAAAAAAAGATTTCATTACATTTAAACTCAAAAAGATCATCTATATTTGAGGGTTTAATCAATTCAATTTTATCTACTGTAAACGATATTAATATTGTAGAAATAATTGTTCATATTGACCGTGGTGATAACGAAATGATTCAAAGTATTAAAAATTTTGATCAAAAATATCCTGATTTAATTAAGTATTTTGAAACAGATTTGATCAGAAGCTTTGCTGATGCATGGATACCGCTAAATCTTATGCTTAATAAAATGTCTGACTCAGTTGCGTTAGTTTCATGTATATCGGATGACTTAAGATTTATTACAAAAAATTGGGACAAAATACTTTTATCCTATGAAAACAAATTTGAAGATAATATATATAGACTGAGATGCTCTAAGTTTAAAAAACAGCAATATAATGATTTATGGCAATGTGGGTATGCTCCTGACTCATATGCATTTTATTCAAAAAATTGGATAACAAATGTTGGAATCTGGTGCCCGTGCATAGGCCCAGACTCATATCATGAGTGCATTTCCTATTATATGAGTAAGATCTCTAATAAATACAATCGTAATATAATAGTGAATGATATGTCTTATGAAGGAGAATCTGTTTCAACTGATATAACTTTAGAAGAAAGAATTTCTAGAGCAAGAATATACTATAAAGCTTTTAATATTTTAATGTCATATCAGATTCAGAAAAAAGCATTAGAACATGCAAAAAAACTCATAAAAAATATTGATAAAAACGATGCTAATATTTTAGCAAAAAAATTTGAAATACGAATGTTTGAACATAATATGAGGAATCTTTATAGGAGATTTGATTTCTTTAAATATAGAGGCTCTTCAGATCATCCAGTGAGAGGTGTTTTTTTTAATATTATATTTATTATTTGGTATAAAATAAAAATTCTAGACTTTTTATTGATATATTTTATTAGGTATTCATATGAAAGAGGAATTCTTAAAAAAATTATCAAAAATAAAAATCAATATGATAACTTAGAATCGATAATTAAAAATGAGTCATAAAAAAATTTCTATAATTATCCCTTGTTTAAATGCTGAAAAAACAATTCAAAGAACTCTTGATAGTCTAAAAAACCAAACATGTTCTGATTTTGAATGTATTGTTATGGATGGAATGTCATCAGACAAAACATTAGAAATTATAGAAAAAAACTCAAGTATTGTAGATATTTTAGTCTCTGAAAAAGATGATAGTGGAGCTGATGCAGTAAATAAAGCTATAAAGCTCTGTCAAGGAAATATGATATGTTTTTTATACGCAGACGATTTTCTTTCAGCAGATGCCGTAGATTCTATAATTAAAGCAAACGAGATTAATGATGATATTGACTACATATCATATGGAATGCAAATTCAGGATCTTTATACTGAAAAAATAAAATTAAAGAGTTATAAAAAAAAACACTTATCTGCATCGTTATCTAATGCTTGTTTTAAACATGTCCTTAACCATGCCTATAATAAAAAAATATTTGATGAAATTGGCGATTTAAAACATTTATATTTTGATAATAACATTTTTTTTTCAAATGATAGAGAATTTTTAATTAGAATGATTTTAAGTGGAAAAAAAAATTATGTTATCGAAAAGATTTTATATTTCATGCAATCTCATAAAGGATCCTACACAGGCAGTAGATCAAATATCATCAGAATAAGATATGAACATATTGGCATTGCAGACTTTTACTTAAATAAAAAATTTATCTCTGAAGAGCATCATAAAATCCTAAAACTATTTAAGTCACATAATCTAGCATTACTATTTGCGTGGTTTGTTATTACTTTTAATTACAAGAGAGCAGCAAATGTTTTTATTACAGGGTTTAAGAATTATAAAATTTTATGGTTTGTACATATCATAGTTAGACCAATTTTAGAAATATTCTATAGGTTATCTGTTAAATTATTTTAATGTTATATTGCACGATTTAATCTATAATTATAAAAAATACTTATAAATAATCATAATGATAATAACAAGAGCACCATTTAGAATATCCTTTTTTGGGGGAGGAACAGATTATCCGGAATGGTTTAAAAATTACGGGGGGGCTTTTTTATCATTATCCATTGATAAATACGCATACATTACATTACGAGTTAAGCCAGCTTTTCTTGAAACTAGATATAGAGTTTCATGGCGACTTCAAGAAGATGTTTCAAAAATTTCTCAAATAAAGCATCCTATAGTTAGGCATAGCTTAATAGAAAATAAGTTTGATACTGGCGTAGATATTACATATCTTGGTGATTTGCCAGGTGGCACTGGTGTAGGATCAAGTTCTGCATTTACGGTTGCATTGAATCATGCTCTTATGTCTGCACAAGATATGAACCCAACGCCATATGATTTATCAAAGATAGCGTATAAAATTGAAAGAGACAGGCTTAATGAAGTTATTGGCATTCAGGATCAAATTGCCTCATCCTTTGGAGGTTTTAATTATGTTACTATCGAAAACGACGGCACTTATAAAATTAATAATCTATCTATGTCAGAAAAAAACACAAATGATTTTTTGGACCGTTGTGTATTATTTTATACTGGTATTTCAAGGAGAGCCTCATCAGTAGCAGAAAAGGCAGTAGTAAATATTAAAAGAAAAGAGAACACACTTCATAAAATGAGAGAATTAGTTGAAGAAGGTTATCAA
>MDTC01123572.1_pt1 | contig 19594 bp, 17 predicted proteins | sample 811181 | NCBI WGS metagenome assembly MDTC01 (sample SAMN05326644, study PRJNA326480) | marine metagenome | isolation source: seawater | place: Pacific Ocean: North | collected 2011
GAAGAACCTGAAGAAGTCATTGAAGAGGCAACAGAAAAAGAAGTTCCAGAGATTGTTGAGCAAGCAGAAGAACCTGAAGAAGTCATTGAAGTGGCTGAAAAAGAAGTTCCAGAGATTACTGAGCAAGCAGAAGAACCTGAAGAAGTCATTGAAGTGGCTGTTGAGCAACATCAACAACCTGAATTGTCTGAACAGCAAATCCTCGCTGAACAAGAAATTGCTCGACTCAATGCAGAAGTTGAGCGCTTGCGCCAATCCATGGCCGGAGCTGCTGAAGTCATTGAGGAGTTAGAAACTCCCCCAATGCCACCGGCTGTTATCGAAGAAATCGTGATTGGCGCTTACATTGTGAGTGATTTTGCTCGACTTGCTCGCCAGCTCGATCGAGAACAATTGATTCGAGCGACCATGGGCACCATCGCAATGCTCCATCCAGATAATCTTGGAATCATGATTTCTACTCGGAACCGAACCATGCTCCCTCGACTTGATGAGCGAGGTTTGTGCGCAGGCTTACTGGGCCAACCAAACCCGCCTCGTGGCGCTCCACAAGACTGGCGAATCATGGAAGTCATTCTCGCTTCGGTGAGCATGGTAACCGGCGGGCCTGCTGCAGTTATCCACTCACATGGCGCCTCTACAACAGCTGTCAGCAGTGAGAAAGATTTGGTTCTCGTTCAACCAATTGATGTTATTGGAAAGGAACAAATTGGCAAGGTAATCATCGTTGACCCGGATGAAGATAATCCTGAAGATTTCCTTGGACAAGTGCTTGAAGCCCTCAAACAAGGCGGTATGCGCTGCGTTGTTGTTCGAGGCAAGGGTGCTTATGCGGTTGGTGCTGACCTGGATCAAGCGTGGGCAAATGCTGCAATGTTAGAACACAGTATGAAAATCGTGCTGTTAGCTCGACAAGCGAACTTGAAGATTTAACTTACTCAATGAAGACTTGAAGAAAATTATCATTAACACGAGTTTCGTAAATTTTCAAGTCTTTTTGCCTGGAAAGTTTTCCGAGTAATTTCCCATAGGGAGGAAACAACGGGAAAGGAGACCATTCTTTGACTGCACCATCTTCCAAATGATACGTCGATTGATGTAATGGGCATCGAACACATCCATCTTCGATTTTCCCACCCCATGCAAGTGGCCATCGCATGTGCCTGCACAACCCTTCTGTAGCAATGTAATCGTCGCCAATTTGGCCGACCATTACTGTTTTCAGTCCGAACGTTACCATTTTGGTTTTTCCAGGTTTCAAGCGTTTTGTTTTCAATGCGTTTTTCCAAGTCATATGTTCACCCATTCAGTTGGGACATTCCGCCATCAAGATGGAGGACCTGTCCAGTGAAATTATCCGGTGCCTCGCATAATAACCATTCCATGCTCGAGGCGATTTCTTGACGCTGATTGATTCGCTTCAAGGGTATTTTACCCACAGCGGCTTCTCTCACTGCATCAGAACGAAGGATTGTTTCAGCGAGGCGGGTTTCTGTCAATCCTGGCGCAACGGCATTGACGCGAATGTTACGTTGGCTGTAGGTCGCTGCAGCAGAGCGCACCATGGATTCAATACCGCCCTTTGCAGCGGCAATGGCTTCGTGATTAATCAGCCCCAATGTTGCAGCTACACTCGAAGTGAACACCATCCGTCCCCCTCCATTACGGAGCATCGATTTACCTGCAACAGATAATGTCAAAAAAGCGCTTGAAAGATTGGTATGAATGACTTCGTTAAAAGCATCAAGAGCAAGTGCGTGAGGGGGGCGTATCACAAGAGAACCGACCAAGTGAGCAACGCCGGAAATCTTTCCATTCCCGTTCTCATTGGCTAATTCTACTGCCTTCAAAACAGCCTCTTTGTCTAATGCATCGCCTTGAATAAAGTGTGCTCCTTGTGAAACGAGTGGTTCAACACGTTCGGCATCGCGAGCGAGAAGCGTTATTACGTGACCTTTTTCGATGAGTTTTGAACCGAGTTCGAGGGCAATGTCACTGCTAGCACCAACAATCAGATAGGACTGCGACATAGTTCCAACTTCCCATGTGCGCATTTATACTTCTGTTTTCTTGGATTAGAGAAATGAGCAAGAAAGGCTAAAGCAATTAAAAACAGGATGGGGTCTTCAAGATATATGGCCGATGTCACATACAGCCCTGATGGAAAATTTATGTGGACTGGGAGCGAATGGATTCCTGCACCACCAAACGCTGCAAGCGCCGGCGAGCAAGCGCCATCACTCAACATGCAAGACTCTGTCATGAGTGGCGACATCATACACAATACCGTCGTCAATAACGATGCGACTGCTGTTACCTCCGCTGTTATTGAAGCACTAAAGCAACTTGGAGTTCTCGACCAGAAGAGTTCAAACGCTGCTCCTGCATTACCTCTCGAAGAAGTTGAGCTTCCTGCTTCTTTCCAAGTTGGTGACCATGTTGAATATTACAGCCCAACCAATGCTCGATGGTTAGACCGCTGCAAGGTCGTCGGTATCAATGATGATGGAACCTACAGAATTGATGTACCGTATCAGAACTCGATTATGCAAACGAAGCATGCTGTCGTCATCGGGTCTGCTCCTGGTACCATTCGACCAGCTAAACCACCACTCAAATCCGGCGACAGAGTACTCGTAGACTGGAAGAATTACGGAACATACTATCCGGGTACGATCTCCAAAGAATATGAAGATCATACATTCCTCATTTTATTTGACGACGGTGACATTGAAGACAAAGTTGAATGGAGTCGCATTGAACTGGCGGACGTGGATTCAAACGAAGTTCAAGATTTCCTTCTTCAACAATCTTCGGAAGTAGAGGAGTTAATCAAAGCGTTTGAAGTATTTGACGAAGGGAATACGGGTGTTATTTCGGCTCAAAAATACTTTGAAATTCTTACACAAATGGGAGATTCGCCACTTTCCGAAAATGAAGTGATGGAGGAGTTTAACTCACTCGGAATTGGCATGGATGCTGAGATCGATTACCGTGAACTTGCAAAACATATGGTTGGGCAAGATGAGGCAGCTCAAGTCAAAGCAGAAGTTGTTATTCGAGATGCAGAAATACGAGATGGTCGCCTACATGGCCATGCATATTCTCATCCTAAACTCGGCGAGGGACCTGTTAAATCGAGCCAAATTATAGCCGTCACATATGATGAGAGAGCAACTGCCCACGTTGAAACTCAAAACACGCTTTATGTCGTAGGTCCAACCGGTTGGAAGGAAATTCCAGAAGGCCACCCCTTCAATGATTCGAGCAATCCGTTTTTCACGGTACAAGGCGCTGGGACTGCTAAGTGCAACGGCACATATGTACCAGCCACTGATTTTGACGGCGTTCTCAGTTACATCAACGGAGACGTCTTGCTTCTACGGTGGCAGATGGGGAATGGAGATCAGTGGTGGTATCTGGCAGACCGTAACAGTCTTGATACCAAACGAGGCGATTATTATCGAGTGAAGTCATCTTCGGATACCCCTCCAAGAAGCGGATGGGTCGTTGACGACCAAACAGAGGGAATTGCGCCATGCCCAACAGTAACAAACCCTGCAGTTCAAAGCACTCATTTCGATACCGGCCAACACGTGAAAGTTGAATGGAATGGAGATTGGTGGGATGCAATAATTCGCGAAACTAAATCAGATAGTTCACACGAAACTCTGTACCTCATCCATTATGTCGGATTTGATTCCAGTTGGGACGAGTGGGTCGATTCCTCTCGAGTGAAGTGAATCGAAAGTGGCCCTTACAATCCCTTTGGCGTCCGCCATGGGTCATCTTCAACGGTCAGAGCATCGTATTCAGGCATACCAGTGCTGGAATGTGAAAAAGGTGCTTTCTCTTGGGCGGGAGGGTTCTGGGCATTCTTTTTTTCAAGGTACTCTCCGCCTTTTTTGCGCACGAATGTTTCCGCAAATGCGACAAAAAAGAGTAATGAAGATAGAGCGATGTGGCCCTCAAAAACATAGGCACCAAAGGGTTCAATGAACAGCGTTTGCTCAGTAATGATTTCTTGTTCACTCACCGTTTGGAACCGATATGTTCCTGGTTTGAGTTCACCTTCCCAGCCGGGGTCCTCATCGCTGACGTCTCCCGACCATTGGGCAATGAGAACGTCATTTTCATCAAAGATATTCCATTCAACTGAACCTCCGCCATCTGTCAAACTTTGAAATTCAACATCGAAAACTGCTGGCATCGGTTTATCTTGGCCTAAAACTCCACCCAACGTGATGATGCGCTCCTCTATTGGGTGATCGTAGTCATTGATCTCATAGGGTGCAGAGTTGTTTGAGATTCCCGACCAAAGTGAGTTGAGGAGAATGAGGGCGACGGGCCACAAAATCAAATTGAGGGTTTTTCGCTCCATGTATGTCATTTACCATGCTTGCTTTTATCAGTATGTATTTTCACTTGTTGAGGAAATGGCCGAAGCCGAGTTCTGTAACAATACGCCCCATCCACTCCAATTTTTGCATTTTCTTTTGCGCATTGGTAATCCCAGACCATTGCCCAACTCGTTCGAGATTAAACCCGACAAGTTCAATTTTTTGTGTCTCTACACCCAGTGAAAGGATGAAACAAAGTGCCCTATCTCCATCAGTGAAGCCTCCAAAGTTGTACATTCCCTGGATGGTTTGATTCACTTGGTGCGAGAGAATGAGAGACGGTGGTGACTCAAGGTTATTCCATCGTATAATCCGGTCTTGCCATTGACTCTTGTTATCTCCATGGGCATGAACCAGAATCGTTTGCCCATGTGCCGCAGCAGCATCGAGGTGTTTTGCACCATCGAGATCCGAGACAACACAGATCAGTTGAGAATAATCATGCAAAGCCCCGACTGACCCATCTGCGGCCACGAAAGCGGTATTAACATCGTAGGAACGTAGGTCTTCAACACTCACTGCTGCGCCAATAACAACTATTCGCGACGCTTCAAGAAGACGCTGTTTAACTTCGCGAAGTGTACTTTCACGGTGTGAACTGTTCCAACGCTGATGGCCCTCAAGTGCATCTCTCAATTGCAGTGCGCTGTCGACATCGTCCGCCTCAGACCATGCAAAGGCCTGGCGAACTAAGTCTTGAACTTGCAGAGAACTCGGAGTTGGAGCCTCATGCATGCTTTAGCGACAGGACCTGTGCACATGAACCATCCGTTTGTTTGGTTGAAGTTCTTATGTTGTTGATGTGCCTAGCCGTGCCATGCCCGTCCCAAGTTCCCTTCCGGTTCTTGATGACGAAGTAACGTTCGCTCGCTATCCATTTCTGCCCCAAGCAGGAGATTGGATTCGCAGTATGGCAGTGGAACACAATATCGATTTAGACGAGTTGCTTGACGGTTCTTGGATGGAAAAGGCTCGCTCTCGGGCACGAATCCGGTTGATTGATTCGATACAATCAAAGGAAGGTGTTGAGGTTGTAGGCGGGGACTTATTTACAGAAGAAGGTCGAATTGTAGAGGCTTTTTCATTCTACTATGCCCGCTTAGTTGTCTGTGCTTCAGAAGATGAACGGCTTATTGCACGATGGGCACAAGCTGAGGCTGCACGTGCAGAACAAATTCTCATCAAAGACCACAAAAATCTCAATCTCATTGCAAGAACATATATCTCTAATATTCAATTGAGTGAACAAAAAAACGCTACTATGGGTTCACAAACGCCGGTTAACTATGGGGGTGCGATTCAGCAGCGTCGGCGCTCACAATCTGGACCTTTGTGGAAAATTGGGCTCAGTGATTTTATTGAGATATGCCCGAAAATAACCGGTTCAAGATGGAGGTTACCAAATTGCGATGTTCATGAGGGTTGGGTCACGTTGTTTGAGGAACCCCAATATGGGTCCTCAGCCAAACTCGCAAGATTGCTGCGTGAACGAATAAAAAGAGGCGTAGAAGAAGAAGCGTTAGAAAAAATGGGCGAGATTACGATGGATTTGGCTGTTCGACTTGCAGAACCGGTAGGCATGGTTCGAAACCTCATGGCTACAAAGGCCTCAGAGGCGATATCTCTGGTTGGTGCTGATGAAAATGACTGGCCCCCCTGTATGAGAAAAGCGGTTGCTGAATTAGCGAATGGTGTTAACTTGAATCACTTTGGCCGCCTCTTCCTCGCTTCAATGGCGGCCACGTTAGCCTTACCGAAGGAATCGTGTGTGAGCTTCTTTAGAGGTGCTCCTGATTTCAGTGAAAGTACTACTTCCTACCAAGTTGACCACGTCTACCAACACGGATACACCCCCTCAGGATGTGGCAAACTGAAGGTGAATCACAATTGTCCAGTGTTACCAGGGGATGATCGATTATGTGACCAGCCTTGGTTAGATCATCCACTGAAGTATATTCGCGCCACACAGCGTTGGAAGGCCAAAAATCAGCGAGCCGAAGCCGAAGCATTGGCGTTGGTATCTACCGCGAACGAGGCTGACAAAAAACAACCCGATTCCTCGGAATAACGGGCAATCGCGCGAAGGCTTTGAAACGGGTGCGCGCTTAGGTTCCTACAACCACCGGTGAATTACAATGACTCGAACACTCGTTTTGACAGTAGACAGAGATAATGATCTCGGTCTGAAAACGGGTATTCGTGGACCGGTTGTTGGGCGTCGGCAAGTAATGGCTGCTGCCTTAAAACTTGGAATCGCTGACCCCGAAGAAAGTGACACGAATGCCATGCTTGGAGCGCTGTCCCAGCACGATAACCTCGCAGAAAATAATTCGGAGGAAGAAGAAGTTGAGGTTGCAATACTCACAGGCGATGAACGAGTCGGCATTCGTTCTGACCGTGCAGTAGCCGCCCAGTTAGAGGAAGTTGTCGCCGCATTTCAGCCCGACAAAGCGATTCTTGTGACGGATGGGGCAGAAGATGAATCCGTCCTCCCGATTCTACAATCACAAGTTCGAATTGACCATGTCGAGAAAATTATTGTAAAGCAATCAAAGGGCATTGAAGGAACATATTACTACATTGTTAAGGCTCTTGAAGACCCAAAATGGCGTTCAAAGATTATGATTCCCGTCGGCCTTGTGCTCGCCCTTTTCGGGCTTGGGATTATGCTGCCAAACGAAATTGGCGGCGTTGTAATAGGCGGTTTGCCTTTGGTAACTGGTTTGTATTTACTCAGTAAGGGTGCTGGAATTGAAGCAACCGTCAACAAAGTGATTCAAGAAATGAGAGACAACGCAGATGCGGCTATGTTTTCTTCATTGCTCTGGACTGCCACCGTGTTCAGTGCTATTTTTGCAGTAGCAGAAGGATATCGGGAATACAATCTCCAAGAGTCAACTGTCGTCTCTTCAGTCCTGTGGCTCGAGGTCGTTCATTCTGCTCTGGCTTGGATTGTCATTGCCTTCCTGACATCGACTGCAGGATTCTTATTGCTAAGACTGAAGCGAGGATCTTTTTCTGGCCGACTGCTCATCCTCGGTATTTTCGCTATGGTTGTGTATTCATTCGTTGACACTGCACTGGACATTTCCACTCGAGCACTACGTGGCGAATCCTATGAATTCAGTGTTCAAGAAATCATCAACGATTTGCAATACCCAATGATTTGGGTTGTTGTGTTGTGGATGGCCATGACCATTGTTCGATCACTGAGAACCCGTCAGGCTCAAACTGAGCGGTATTGGGGAATTTGAGTTCACAAGATGAACTTCGGCATCTTACGTGCCATCGTGTTATGCCCTACCACGCCAATAAGCGCACCTTTCTTGTCAACGACTCCGATTTGATTCAAGTCATGAGCGAGCATTAACGCTCCGGCTTTGAGAAGTGGCGTCGATTCGGTTACCGTAATCGGGGGTTGGCTGACAAGTTGTTGAGCTGGAATCTGATGCATCCATGCAATGCCTCGATTAACTGTTTTTTGAGCAATTATCTTCAGCACATCTACTGCGTGGATTCTGCCCTGAGGAGCGCCTTCTGCACTGATAACAAAGAGGTGGTCCCAATTGTTTTCTGTCAAACTCTCAATTACTTCGACCATCGAACTGTCTTCCCAAATCCAGTGCGGATGGGACATGGTTTCTCCGCATGTTAACGAGCGTGCAGACGCTGAACGCTCGGTTGCTGACATCTGAGACAAGGTCTTCCTGGTAAGTTTTCGTAACTTGGATTGGGCCATTTTAGGGTCTCCCTTATTTCGCCGGCCAACGCGCATTCTTTTCAAGGGTTTCGACCACATGATATCTTCCACATCCAAGTTCACGGTTTCCGGCATCCGGCAAACACAGTCGACTCAATATAAGTAACAATGAAATCGCAGAAGTTTGTGTATTGGCTATGGCAGGCGTTCCTGAACATGAAATCTCGGCTTTACGAGCCCTAACGGGCTATGAGCAAATGCTTGAGATTGACAGAATCACCAAACAATATGGCGTTTCTGAAGCGGAATTGCTCCAGCAAATGAGTACGGGCAATGGCATGTCAGCATTCGTACCTGAAAACAAAGAAACCCCCACACTCCCTACGACTGCAAATGTATTGGATAAATCAAACTTCAGATTCGAATATGATCCGTCAGCTGAAGCAGAACAGCGACGCTCGTCTGTGGCACAAGCCATCCTCTGCCCGGGATGTGGGGTTACGCTTGGAATACCTGATGTTCGACCGATTAAAGTCACGTGTCCTGAATGTCTTCTCGAAACTGTCTTTGACGCCTAAGCATTGATTTGATGAACAAGAGATTGGAGGCACTATCATGGATGCTCGTTCACCACGACTTTGGCCATACACGCCAACAAATTCCCCAGTTGCCTTGCCTCACGAAAGCGTATTCTTTTGCAGAAGTAATGTGATTCCTTTACACTTCCCAAAAAAACGAGAGGAGCCTGTATTGACAGGTTCTTCACTTCAGCAGTATTGTGTTGAATTCTCAAGTGAACACGGAACAGTTGAAGACCTCCTCTCCGAACATGGGGCTCCACCAATGAGTGAGCGCAGACCGTTCCTTTTACTGGGTGAATTAGCGAACCCCTATCGATTACAAGACATAGGAATAGGGCCCTTACCGATTTACACGGTCCGGCTTTCTGGATTGTGCAGAACATATGCAGATGGTTTAGATAGTCGTGAAGTGATTCCCGGCGTGCATCACATCACTTTAGCACGAACTCATGGATGGTGGGAAAAATCACATCTCGCAATGGCGACACTCGACCAGATGAAAGAGATGGTCGTCTGGCTGGACCAAGGTCGGAAAGGTACGTGGAAGCCTGTCAAACCCGCAGAAGGAATGTTGCATTTTGAAGAGGGGGAGTTGATGCCTCCAACAGTTGACCAAATCGCGTGGGACGGGACCGTAGAACTTGTCGAACATCAGGCGCCTCCATTCAATGGATTGCAAATTGATTTGAAAAACGTCATGGTACCTGTCCATGCTCAACACGGATGCTATGACAATCGTGGCCGTCTGGCTCGATGCGTCCACATTGCCCAGCGAGATTTTCATGACAACATGTTTCGAAGAGGGGCATCAAAAAAGTGGGCCGATATTCTCGATATTTGTTGAGATTCGAAAAGAAAAGGTTGGGGGCCCATGGCACTCCCACGCTTATTTGTTATATCCGTTAAGACAAATTAACTATGATAACAATGAAGGGAAATGGCGTTCAGAAAAAGGCTCGATTAAACCGTTTGAAAAATGAGATTGTCGAGTATGTGGCGTCTCAACCACAATGTTCAGCAGCAGATATTGTTGACTATTTGTCAAACGAAAGAAAAATGCGAAATCACGGACTAACAACTCGCAAAGTTGGCTTTTTCATTCCGAGATACCTTTCAGAATTGATCGGTTTCACGCTTGATAACTCCACTGGCAAGCGACTTTACCACATTGCTGCGTGATTTGAACACTAAGTTCATGCGAGAGAGTGCAGTGCATCTGCCATGGAATGGCAAGATTCGCTTCCCGCTTCAACAGAACTTTTTCCATCAATGGAATCATCTTCTGAAATCGAAGGTTTCTACCCAGTTCTTCCTAAATCCGATGCAGTGTTTGCTTTTCTTCAACCGGAAAGCACGAGTGGCCTCAAATCACAATTACTTTTGATGCTGGAAAAATTCACTTCATCGCCACAAAACCCCCTTGATTCTGGTGCCTCTGTAGATGAAAAGAATGGAAAAGTCATCGTGGAATCAAGCGCAGTCATCGAAGTCGGCGCTCATTTGATAGGACCTTGTTACGTTGGACCAAAAGCTGAAATTCGGCACGGCGCCTATGTTCGCGCCTATTCCTGGATTTGTTCAGGAGCGGTGGTCGGACATGCGAGTGAAACCAAGCACAGTGTGCTTCTTCCCGGGGCTAAAGCGCCTCACTTCAATTATGTTGGCGATTCGATACTCGGAGGGGGAGTCAACCTTGGAGCAGGTACGAAAATCAGTAATCTGCGCAACGATGGAGGGGAAGTCCACCTGCTCATTCACGGGAAGCGTGTTGGTAGTGGTCTGCGAAAATTTGGAGCGATTCTTGGTGAAGGATGTCAACTAGGCTGTAACAGCGTTACGAATCCTGGGGTGATTCTTGGTTGTAACAGCATTGTTTGGCCAAATGCAACCGTTACTGGCGTACATGCCGCTGATTCAAAGCACAGGTGAGTCGATGGTGCGACGTTTGTTTGGTACCGATGGCATTCGCGGGAAAATAGTTACTGCGAGTGCGAATGAAAAGACCGCTTTGTTACAATTGCACGAGCAAAGAAGTGTCTGTCCAACGTTGATGCGTTTGGTTGGAGAGGCTCTCGGGCACTTGATTGACACGTTACCTGGAGAAGGCGATAATGTTGTCATTGGATGGGATGAAAGGCCCGGCAATCAAGCGTTAGTTGAAGGTGTAACGCTCGGATTACGCCTCGCAGGTTGTTCAGTGACTCACATCGGCATATGTGCCACACCTGCACTGCATTATGCCGTACTTTGCCATAAAGCGCGACTTGGCTGTATGATTACGGCAAGCCACAACCCTGCTACAGATTCCGGAATCAAGATATTTGACGCTAAAGGATACAAAACCTCTCCACCTTTAGAAGATAAAATATCCGAACTTGCCTATGCTCTATGTGAGGAGGAACGTGAGATTGATGACATTGATAGAACTGAATTATCACAGTCAAGTACAGGCCAATATCTTGAATGGGGAAGGGAGCAACATCCGCTTTGGCTCTCACAGCGATTGGCGTCATTCAAACAGGTTTTTGGCGCTTCTTCTTTTTCGACAAAAAACATCCAACAACCCTTGCCCTTGGATTGTTCAAAAGGTTCGGCAAGTACATGGTTTGCTGATTGGCTGACGCAACAGGGAATCGATACCAGAGAAGTGAGTCGCGATGCGGTAGAAATCAACAATCGATGTGGGGCTGGAGATTTTTCACCAACAGCAACATGGACAGTAGATCAAGCAGCAGCCTCAGAACACCTGCTGTTGAGGAGTCTCAAACCTGCACCCAGTGGAACAATTGTCGGTGCTGCACTTGATGGCGATGGCGATCGATGTTTGATTCTTGAATCAACGGATACAGGATACAAAGTCATTGATGGAGATGCAATGGCTGACACACTTGTAGTTGCAGGTATTCAGCAAAAGAAATCATGGCTTCTTGCTGCGAGTATAGAGTCTGATTTAGCCTTGCTTTCATCACTTTCACGCTTGCCGGTCAAAGTCGAATCAATTGAGACAGCGGTCGGGGATCGTTGGCTCTCTCATGCTTTACGCGATTCACTCAGTAACGGCCAAGATATGCCTTGTATTGTAGGCGTGGAAGATTCTGGCCACCTTGTATTACCTTCACCACACCCTCATGAAGAAGAAGGATGGAGTTTGGTCGGTGATGGAGCAGCAACATTGGTCGCATATCTGTTCACCCAAAGCATCGCCCCAAGCGATCAGTTGATGCAAAGGGGATGGAAACAACGAGTGTCAGTGAAAAATGTTCAGCGGAAATTATGGGATGGGAGAAACGATCTGTCAAATGAAATCGAACAATTAGCACGTTCTCACCTTCAACAATGTGGAGAATTAAGTCAGTGGCACAGACACGGACTTGAGGGGGAAGAAAATCTCATGCTAATTCAGGCTCACCTTGATGGAGCGCCTCTATCACTCGGCATTCGAAACAGTGGGACACAGGCGAAAATTAGTATTTCATTGAGATTATCCTCGATGCTTGAGCATGAAGCAATTGCTTTGATGATGCCGAAACTTGCCAGCCATTTGGCTGAAGCAATGTGCTAAACTCATCCTTGCCGGCCTTCGATAGCTGAACTCAAAAGAGCCATTGCTGCGATGACGCGACGGTCAAGAGGATGGCCTGGTGGAATCATTACATCAGTTCGTCTGATGATTGGGTTGAAGCGTTGTTGCATCAAAATCTCCTGTTGGCCTTGCACTTCAAAGTGATACTTTGCAGGAATAAAAGGGACGAATCTGCGCAAAATAGCGATGCTGTCTTCGACGAATTGTCCGTAAGGGTTGCCTGATGCGTCATTGAGGGTCCATGAATCCTTGAGGATGGATTTCATGAAGTTACGTTTTGCACTACCGAGGTGAGCCCCCGTCTGAGAATCGATGATATCGTACGTCGTTCCAAGGTCCATAATTGAACGAGCCTTGATTTGAACCAACGGAACAGTACAACTCTCGTCAGTATACATAACAATGTCTTCTTTGAGTTTGAAACGCTTCTGCCTTGAGAAAGCAACAATGTTTCCTTCGAGGTCTTCAAAGTAAAAAGAGCCACCAAAAATACGCAAAAACTTGGTCCTGATGAGGTATCTATCCATGGCAAACAATTGGGACATCGAAAAGCCATTCTTTGATGAGTATATACGCTTTATTCCGTAGTTGGATGCAGAAGATGAGTCATTGATATAGGGTCGAAGTGTATAATGGGTGGAGAGATAGATATGGTTAATACCCAATTAAGACCTGTAAAAGAAGAAGAAATACCCACTTTGACTGAATTCGAAGAAGGGCATGAGAAAAATGGAATACGCGTTATCGCCGATGGAAGAGAGGCTACGTGCTTTGTCGCGGCAGGTGCATGGAGAAGTCAGAAAATTGTCCTCATCTATGACGATGAAGAAGACCCTATGATGGCGTTTGCCACCAAGTATTACATGTTCAACGAACCAGGAAAGATGTCATGGGGCCACCAAGGTGAAGTGATTGAAATGTATCATCTTGAGTGAATTACTCGTTTGCCATTTCACCTTCGTACGTCTGAGTGAGATACGTGACAAGTCCGAGCAAGATTGCTGAAGCGATAAGAATAGCCAGCAAGACTTCGACTGCAGCGCCTTGGATGATGATAACGCCAGCAACAATCCAACTGAGGACAAGGTCGAGAGCCCCAACAACACGCCAGGCCTTGCGAAGCGTAAGTACGCCGCTTACCCAAGACGCAGTCGATGCGAGAAGAATGAACAAAACGGCAAGCAAGAGATTACCATGACCGAAACTTGAACCAATAAGGAGCAAGTGCGTAGCCCAAAGTCCAGCAGGTAGCCACAGCCCTTGGCGATTCTGAACAGTCCAGGCTACGAAAAGAATTGAGATAAAGCCAAGAGCGCTTGCGACAAGGGAAGTTGATGGAAGAGTGAGCGATAGAGATTCAGTAACCCAGATGGCAGCGGATTGGAATACAAATGGAATCAACAACCACGCCATGAGGACGACGGCTGGTTGGGCCCACCAAACACCCCTGCGTGCCGATAGAGCAAGTACTGCAAAGCCCGCCGGTCCAAACGAAAGCAGAGCAACCATCAGCATCCATGCCGAGCGGCCGCCAGCACCTCTATGGTCTGCTAAATCATGCTCAATTCGCTTTCCTTCAACCCAATCAAAGGCGACAACGGCAAAGATGGCAAGAAGTTCGATACTGAGCAAAGGTACTGTCCAAGTGAACAGTGAACCTTCAAAGGGATTCATTGCGAATGGTATAGGCACTTCGCCACCGACGAGAATGCAAATGACTCTGTCCAATGCAGCAAGATAAATCACGCCCTCCAAGGCGTTTGGGATACGCATTCCAAGGTCATTACGACCGAGGAGCCCCAGTCCTGCAAGCATGCTTAGGCCTCCGAAAAATACAATCAGGTGGGTGGCGTTTTCGAGTTCAACAACAGAATTCGAAGCACGTCCAGCCACGTGGACGAGGACCAAACCCATCATGCCCAATGCAATTGGCGCTTCAATACCGAGAATGTCAGGCAACCGCAATCCAATCTGATTGGCCCGTATTCGAGAAAGGCCAACGAAAAGCATCGAAATCAAAACGCTGAAAGAGAGCGCAAACAGAGTTGCACCGGTTGTGAAAGAATAGAAGGTCGTTGCAAGAATCGTTGTTGCGAGAAACAACATTACGATGGTCGGCTGATGATGAATGTCTCCAATATGTAGATCATGTTGCCCGGTAGCGCCAGAGCGCTTTTGGCGCTTTCTTTGCTTTTCTGCAAGTGTCAATAATTCCGTATCGATAAGGCGAAGGTTAGAACGAGGTAATGAGGTGTCTTCATCGCCTGCACGAGCAACTGCTCCAGTTACGGTTTCATCGGCTACAATTCCAGATGATTCAATAAAAGCCTGGATACGTTCTTGTTTCTCATTCAGGCGTTGTAAACGATTTTCCTTTTTGGTCAAAGCACGGAGTCCTGCCCGGAATTCTCCTTGTATTGCTAGATAGGCACCCGAACCAACAAAGGCCAATACGGAAGCTAATACTACCAACTCAACTGCAACTGATTGACCGGCAAGAGCCATCGAAATGATGAGAGCGATGGCGGTAATTGCTGGAGGTAGGAGTTTCTCCAGCGTCGCTGCACGAATGAGATACAAGACAAGGGCAACCAAGCCGATGACCATCAAAAACAGAAGATTGGATTCTTTGTCGAGCATCGAATCCGTACCGGTTAACGGCATTGCTGTAAGCGGATTAAGAGCAATCAATACAAAGAATGCTGTCATGAAGCCCATCATCATGGTCAGTAATTGGCCTGGCAAAGCCTCAATGCGTTCTAAATCACTCTCTGAGGCGCCACTTTCACGCCTACGGTCAGATGCTTTGAGAAGAATGGCTGACGAGATGACCAAGGAAAGTGCCCAAAACGCAGACTGGCCATAACTCCACGAGAGCAGCAGAGCAAATATGCCCCAAAACGACATCAGTGTCTGAGGTTTTCCAAGATGGCGTTCAAAGTAGACCATCAAGGAATGTCCAATGAGTAATCCGCCAAGTATCAAAACCAGCCCGTACATCGGCAAGGCACCCGGTCGAACGATGGCCCAAGTGACGACCACGGTAAGGAGAAAACTCAAATTCCAAAGTTTAGCGAGGCCAGAGTCTCGGAACCTTGCACCGACTTCGGAGAAACCAACCAATCTTGCAGCGAGATTGAGGCCGACTTCTCCATGACGAATATTGACCCAGATTTGTTGAACGACAAGAAGGCTCATCCACCAAAATAAATCCAACTCATCAATGGTAATTGGTATGAAATCTGAGGAAATGATTCGCGAGTCTGCATCGGTAGCAAACAAAAGAAGCCAAACCCAAGGCCCTAAAACTGCAGTACCAGCAATCGAAGGCGATGAGCGATAAACTGCTAATCCAGACAATCCGAGCCAAACGAGTCCTTGCGTCAACAAGAGTAATCGCGCACCATTGTCCGAGTTTCCGGCGGGGATCAAGAGCGTCAATAAAGTGACAATAGCAAGCCCACCTAACCAGAGAACATGGTCTGAAACTGCTGTTTGATTTCGCAACAAGGCAAAGACGGTGAAGAAGGCTGTGAAGGTGGCATACAGACTGTATCCATCGAGATTAAGCGGGAGTCTTATGTCAATGGCACCGGATGAATAGATTGAGAGTCCAATCAAGAGAAACGGTGCTGGGAAGATGATGTAGGGCGCTAATTTGGTGACAGGAACACCTCGCACAACCAAGTATGAGCCGCTAAATGCAGAGATGAGAAGAGTCAGTTGTGCAAGAGCGTATCCGGTTTCCAAACGGTGTGCTGCAATGGCAAGTAATGCACCAATCATTCCCAATCCAACCGAGACCGACCAAAGTGCTGGTTTTCCGAGCCCCATCGATTCAAAGGCTTTGGAGAACCAATTTTCTGCTCGAACGAAACGTGCCGCAATGGTTGCATTTGTCGCTGTTACCAGCGTCATCAGCAAGAAGAGCAGTAACCCGTCATCAAATGGAACAATGTCAAGTCCAAAAATGGTCCAATCGTCTGAAAGTGCGTGAACTCCAACCCACAGATAAGACGATGCTATACCAAGACTGGCAAGATTACCTGATTGACGATACATGGCAAGACCGTGCATGAGTAACGTGCCCAAACCAACCATAGCAGCTATTCCGACTTCGCCATACAACGCGCCTGCCGCGCTTCCAACAACCAAGAGAATCAAGGTGGCTTGGGCTGCAATTGCATCTTCGTCGTGCCGTTGGGCAATGAAAATATTGAGCGCAACTAAACCAACAAGGCTCGCACCTAATGTTTCACTTGCACCATACGGTGAGGCGTCAAACCAGCCCCAGTGCCACGCATCAAGGGCAAGACCGTAGAAGAGTTTCATCGAAATAATGACCCAAGTCACGCCGAGAAGACGCATGTTCGGATTTGGAATCCATCGTTCTCCCAAGTAAAGGCCAAACACCCCCATTGCCAACAGACCAAGGCCGCTGGGCACTTCTGGAAGAACCGTACCTACAATTGCACCGATGGCCGACCAGGTGAGTACCATGGCAACCAAAAGGCCGAAACTCAACCGCTTTTCACCATGAACCGCCATATCAGTAACGCTGTCCATTTCAGGCTGGAGAACTACTGTGCCATCTGTTTGAACAGCACCCTGCGCAAGATGGTCGTCTTTTCCTGAAGAGAACAGCGAAGCGACCTCTCCAACGGCGATATCCTCGGTTTGGTCTGACGCGGTATCGGAAGAATGTGCTGGTTCGGGCTCCTCTTCATCGGTTTGAACCATGAACGATTGAAAGTCAACCCCTTGAGCGCGTTGGAAATCTCGTTTACGAACGACATCGTCCTTTACCTTAGGAGATGTTTCCTCGGACACCTCATCCTTGGACCCCTCAGACATGATTCTGCACCCGACCCATTATGACTTCAATGCTTTCGATGGTTGGCGGTTTTGGCCACTCTTTTGTGAATGGTTGACAATTTACCGAAATCAAGAAAAACATAACGCTGTGACTTGATTTTAACAAAATAAATCGCGGAAAAAAGAAGTCGGACAGCCAAAAGGGACAAAGAGGGTCCGCGAAAGGAGGTTGCATGGCGGCCACCCATGGGACTCCAACCGGAGACCTCAATGCGCTTGGAATTACTCCTTCGGGAGAAGTGTACTGGAACTTAGATGCCCCAGCGCTTATCGAGTTAGCAGTAGCCCGAAATGAAGGCGTTTACAGCGCTCATCGCGCCCTTGTCACCGAAACTGGTGAGCGAACAGGTCGCTCTCCAAATGACAAATTCATCGTTGATGAAGATTCGACTTCATCCGACATCAACTGGGGTGACGTTAACATCTCGACCGATCTTGCTACCTTCAAGAAAATGAGAGCGAAAGTGGCCGAGTATCTTTCAAACCAAGACACTCTTTTTGTTCAAGACCTCTATTGCGGTGCAGACTTTAGTGAATCTCTACCAATTCGAGTAATCAATCAAAACGCTTGGCACAATGCCTTTGCTCGAAACATGTTCATTCGCCCAGATGCTGAACGACTCGCTTCACATTCTCCAGAATTTACCGTTATGCATGCACCTCATTTTGAAGCAGATGAAGATGAAGAAGGACTCAATTCACAATGCTTTGTCATCGTAAATTATGCAGAAAAAGAAGTTATCATCGGCGGAACTCGTTATGCAGGAGAAATCAAGAAATCTATTTTCTCAGTCATGAATCTCATCTTACCAAAGAAAGGTATCCTGCCAATGCACTGCTCAGCAAACACGACCGGAGAAAACACAGCTGTCTTCTTTGGATTGTCTGGCACCGGAAAAACAACTCTTTCTGCCGACCCAAATCGAGCCCTTATCGGTGATGATGAACACGGTTGGGGCGCAAACGGCGTGTTTAATTTCGAAGGCGGCTGCTATGCAAAACTCATTGATCTCAAGGAAGAGGAAGAACCTGAAATCTTCGGTACTACCAAGAAATTCGGGACCGTGCTGGAAAACATCGTCATGGATTCTGACGGTATTCCTGACTTCGCAGATGTAAGCAAAACACAGAATACTCGGGGTTCTTACCCAATCGAATTCATTGAAAATCGAACCATGGATTCGAAAGGTGGCCATCCACAAAATGTCATCTTCTTGACCTGTGATGCGTTTGGCGTTCTACCACCAATTTCTCGGCTGACTCCTGAGCAAGCGGCTTACCACTTCATCTCAGGATATACTGCTAAGGTTGCTGGAACTGAAATCGGAGTGAAAGAACCGCAGGCAACATTTTCTGCTTGCTTTGGCGAACCATTCATGCCAATGCATCCTGGTGTTTACGCTGACCTTTTGTCAGGAAAGATGGAAGAGCACGGCGCAAAAGCGTGGCTCATCAATACAGGGTGGTCAGGCGGTTCCTACGGAGTCGGCAAGCGGATGAAACTGCGTTTCACGCGTGCAATGTTGAATGCAGCTATGGATGGAGAACTGGATGATGTCGAGTATGTTGTTGATGCTCGCTTTGGATTTGAAGTTCCTGTCGAATGCCCGAATGTTCCTATCGAAATCCTCCAACCTCGTAATACGTGGGAAGACGTCTCAAGTTTCGATTCAACTGCCGATAAACTGGCAACCATGTTTAACGAAAACTTTGCTCGATACAGTGCAGGTGTTTCTGATGAGGTCAATGCAGCAGCGCCACAGTCACTTGCTTGACTGAGCGGCTGTGCAAAGGGTAGCGTCTGACAAGACCCACTGCAAGCCCTTTGTTTTGCCAATACCTGAGCAATGGGTATTCGGACATACCCTTTGATTCAATCCGAAAGTAAATACTCCATTGTTTGCTCAGAAGGCTTGTAAACTCTTTTTATCCCGAGTTCTTTCAACATCGATTTGACACTTTTTTGAGACCATGAACCTGAACCTGAGATTGTTGGGATTCCTGTTTCATTCAAACGGTTAGCAATATGGGTTGGAAAAATCTTCTCATTTAGCATACTAATCAAGAAATTGTCTCTAATATGGTTAAAAAATTCTATTTTCCTACTTGCTCGGATTCTTGCTTCTATTTCAGGCCAATTCCCATAATCATCACACAATTTTAGCGCACTTGGGGAGAACACTCTTTCTTTCAATTCTTTCACATGAATGTCAATTTCTTCTCTTCTAGGGTCGTCTTCTTCAACAGATACAATGTTGGCCATTGTTTTTGCACGATGGCATGGAATACATAACAACTGTAAGTTATCGATACTATTGCTGGAATCTTCTATGTGGTCTACCTCATGAGTCCCATCGACATCCTTTGTTCCGCAGGTTGCACATTTATGGTTATATTTCCGCATAACAGCAAATCTAGTTTGAATCGGAATCCTTCGATTCAGGCTTAGATATCC
>MDTC01223466.1_pt1 | contig 19592 bp, 9 predicted proteins | sample 811181 | NCBI WGS metagenome assembly MDTC01 (sample SAMN05326644, study PRJNA326480) | marine metagenome | isolation source: seawater | place: Pacific Ocean: North | collected 2011
AGAAAAAGCTCAGACAAAAAGAGCGCGGTAATCAGACCGCATAAAGAGGGCGGGTTCCCTCCTTCCAGCCGAATGGCTTGGTCAGAAAGAAAGAAAGAACGATGTGAATCACTTGGGCTTAACGATCCCGTCTTTTGACGTGGAGAGAGAAACAAACCTGCTTTTTTAAGAACAGCCAAACTAAGGAGAACCCGTCATGGCTTTTGATTTCAAGAATCCCTATGCGCCCCCAGGCGTATACACCGAGTCCGAGTTTGCCTCGGACGTTCAAGGACAGCTTTCGTCCACTAACATTCCGATGCTTATCGGACCCGGAAACGAGATTTTGACCCGTACCAACCTTGAGGTTGTTCGCGGCTCTTCTCAAACCGTTGATCAGCGCGTCCCCAACGACGACATGACAGGAAGGGCCATTGGCGAAGATGGTCTTTTCGCCACGTTCGATGGGTCGCTTACTGTTGTAAAGGTTCGCAACTTCCCTATCGTCACTGGCGAGGGTAACGGACGAACTTCTAACAGTCCTTCAGACGTCGCGGCTTTCATCAATGGTAGTCCCACCGTCGTTCTTTCAGTGAACGGTTCGGAAGGGCTTGTAGAGCTTGCAGAAGCTCCGAGTTCTGAGGATGAGGTTACAGTTACTTACTTCTTCAACCGTACCGACACACAGCAAACCGATGATGTTTCTTCGCAAGTCAGCACCGGTACGGCTGAGTTGGTTGGCACCGCTGCTGTGGGTTCGGGGTTTGTCATTGACGCCGAAGCTGGAACCAACGACGGTTTCGATTTGACTGTCGATGGCGAGAGCGCAAGCATCACCATTCCCGCAGGTACGTGGACTATTGCTCAAATCTTGGGCTTTATCAACTCAGGAGCACCCGGCTCTTTAGAGGCTACAAGCACCACAAACAATGAGGGTGGAACGGTTATTGTTCTGAGCGCAGATCAGAGCATCGAGATCGGTGGTGGTACTGCTAACGCGACACTCGGTTTCGCGGCTGGAGACATCACCGCGCGCAATACAGTGTTCTTCACCCATCAGCGTCCAATGGTCGATGGCACAAACGCAGGTCGTACACTGTCGGCTGGCGATGCGACCGGCGTGTTGGTCACCGTGGACGGTGAAGCAGTTAGTGTTTCTGATGTTGACGGAAAGAACGGGTCCGTGACCCTTGCCGTTGCTCCCGCAGCGGGATCAACCGTTGAGGTTACTTACTTCTGGAACAGTTGGCAGGACACCTTCGACTTTGTTTTCGATGTTGGGGTTACTCGCATCCTTCGTTGCGGTATTGAAGCTGACCGGATGGACTTCATCAATGGCTCGGACTTCGTGCTTTATGATGATAAAATCTACTGGGGAACTTCTGCAATCGTTGAGGCTACGTCAACCTCCGAAGGTTCCGTTTCTTTTGATGAAACGCAGATCACGGCTCAGCTTGCAGACGTTTGTGCCAAGATGGAGCCTTGCACCCCTGTTACATCAGGCGGTTCGACAAGCCTCACTTCTTTCAAGCTGCAACGTATCCCAACGTCTGGAAACGGTACGGGTTCCCCCGGCAACGAGTACCCGCTTAGCTCGGCTGTATTTAGTGGCATGACCAACAGTCGTCGTGATGTGTGGTCTAACCGTCCTGAGCTGGTAAAGGTTTGGGCGGGTTACGGAATGGCTGACGCCAAGGAACGCGGTCAGTTGACTGTCGCTAAGGTTGATGCTTCCAGCAAGACGATTACGTTGGCGGATCCGATTGATCCCGGCATGGAAGTTTTTGCTTCTTACAACTACAACCGAATCGACGACATGGCGTTTACCCTCACCTGCGAAAGCTCAGGCCCATCGGGTGTTGGAACGTACTCGATTACGGATTCCTCTGGCAACTCCGTGTTCGCAGCACCGCTGACAGCCAAGGGCGCGGGCTTGGTCGAGATTCTTCAATGGGAGTCGGGTAACTCTAACTTGCCGCTTGCTCGATTTGAGCCGGTTTCCTCAGACCTTTATACGGGTCCTGTCGAGGAAGTTGTCACGGTCACGCTTGTGGACAAGGATGAAACCAACGCCGCGATTGCGTTTGGAAACCCTGGTCCGTTCTACTTTATCGATAGCGAGTCGGATTCGATCACGATTGATCCCGACGGTGCTGGAACCGCAAATGCAAGCTCGTTGGGCAACCAAGCGGCTGCGATCATGATTTCCGACGAGGCAAGCTACGATGCTTCTTCGGGCGGAACGACTTGGGCTATCGCGGCGGGTTCTAATGACAGCATTTCTGTTGGCGTTGACGGACAAACCATCTCGGCAACCGTCGCTGCTGGGGATCAAACCATCGAGGCTTTTGTCACCGCACTTAACGACGCGGCTGCACTGATTGCACCTGAGTATGTCTCTGCGGTTGCCATTCAAAACTCTGTCGGTATCGATGCGGGTGTTCAAGACACCATCGCTTTCGGATGGGATGATGACACGGGCGTAGACACCAACGTCACGGCAACCATCGCTCCCGATACTTACAATGACGTAGCAAGTCTCGCCGAAGCTGTGCAAACAGCAATGCAAACAGCAATCGACGACGCTCTTGCCGATGCAGATAACCGCCCAACTGTGGGTGTGACTGCAAACAACGCAGGTCAGCTTGTCTTCGCTATCACCAAGGCGGCTAACGCGACTTGGTGTGCGTTCTCGTTCCTCGATACGGCTGGCGGTGCGGATTTCTGCACGAATGTCGCAGGTATCGACACGGGTGCAGTGAAGACCACAGGCGGTCAGACTGTCATCATGGATGCTCCGATTGCGTACTACTACACATCGGCGCCGGCTGATAGTGGCGCACTGACTTTGGATCGTTTGATTCTTCGTAACCGTGTGATCCCAGGTGCCTTGACTGTCAACCCACGGGATCTTGGTGGATACGATATCGAGATTCTGTCTGGCACAGCCCTGAGCCTGTTCGGTTTCGCATTAGGCGATAAGGTGAGTGCAGCTACCTCGGCAACGGTAATTCCCGCAGCCGTGGGTGGTTATGTTGGTTGGGCGCGCGGCTTCGTTGCCTTGGATGCTGGTGATGCCACCGCAGGTCAGCCTGAGTTGACTTTCTTTGATGGCAGCGGAAGCTCCCCTGCAAACAACATCCTTGAGTTCGTGGTTGACGGTGATCCCATCACTGTTGAGATCACAGCGTCCGAGGCTGGTACAGACACGTCGTTTGGACCTTCCAGTGTCGCGGCATCTGTCCTCGGTCAGATTAGTTCGGCGTTGACGGCGGCAGGTTCTTCCGCAAGCGTTCTTCAAGTCGGGGCTTCATTCTGGATTCAGAGTGGAACCCCTAACTCGACGTCAAGTGTGTCTATCGGCGAAGGCAGCGCGAACAGCATTCTCGGTTTGAGCAATAACGCGTCGGCTTCTCGCGTTGGTGTGAAGACCGACAGTGTGGTCGGGTGCTTAATGACTGATCTTGAGCACGCAGCGAATGATTGGGTTGCTTGGGCTGCTGGAAACGGCTGGACCAGCGCAAACCACTTTGCAGAGCAAGGCGGTTTGGCTCTCACTGTGGAGGACGCCTCTGGCGATGCTTTCTTGAAGGTACAGAGTGGAACGCTCGGTACGTCTTCTTCGATTGAGATCACCGCAGCGACCGTCTTCCAATCCGGTACTGGACTTCTTGGTGAGGCTGGGGAGTTCGATAGTGGTGAGTCTGCCCGTACAGGGTTCACCGTCACGTCGGATAATCCCGTGGGATCAGGGTCAGCAAACAGCTCCATTCTTAACTCAGGTACGGGACAAGACGGTAGCGTCGGTCAGACCTACCGCGATGAGGTGACAGGCTTGACCTTCACGTTGCTTGCTCCACTTGGTGGTGGCAACTACTCGACGAACGGGACCTCGACCTTTGCACTGACGTGTAGCGCAACGATTGATTGTGATGCGAATGTCCCAATCACGTCCATTCCCGGTCTGCAACTCTTCGTGGCGAACACGTCCAATGTTGGAGCAGGGGATACGGCTACTGTCACCACCCACAATAAGGGTGGTAAGGAGCCGGGTATCGGACAGAGCTTCTATATCTCATACGACTATGAGAAGCGGAACTATCAACCCCGCCTGTTCACGCGCGTTTCCACTGTGGAAGATGCGTTTGGTTCGGTTGGTGCAGACAACCAGAGCAGCTTGGCTTCGTACTTGATGTTCTTGAATGGTGCGACCGTCCTTGGCGTCAAGCAAGTTCGTCGCGAGGAAGGCAAGACCAACGCGAGTCTTGATTCTTATCTTGAGGCGTTTGAAGAGCTGGAAGGTTTGCTGCCTGGACGTATTCGACCTTCGGTACTTGTGCCGATGATTGAGTATTCCCAAGAGTTGGGGACGTTCCTGTCCTTGCATGTCGATAAGCAATCCAGCATCCGTCAACGTGCGGAGCGGACTGCGATTCTCGGTTTCGCGGCTGGAACTCAGCCCAGTGAAGCTGCGGATATGGTGAAGCAGCTTGATCTCGGAGAGGATGAAAACGGCATGAAGGTGTCGGGTAACTCTCGAATCCGCTGCATGTACCCAGACATGCTTACCGTCACGTCAACCGACACGCTCGGCAACGAGAAAGAAGAGTTGGTTGATGGTCGTTACCTTGCGGCGATGATGGCTGCACGGCAGGTGAGTCCAAACCGCGATCCTGCGACACCTTGGACGGGAACCAAGTTCGTCGGCACCAACGGTGTGATGCGGGATCTGGACACGGTGACCATGAATCAGGTCGCGGCGTCCGGGATTTCTGTCTGTGAGAACCGTCCCCCGTTCATCAACGTCCGACAGGGCTTGACGACGGACATGGGGACTGTGATGACCAAGACCCCGACTGTCATTCAGATTGCCGATGAGGTTCATCAGCGTACCCGCGACACCCTTGAAGGGTTCACGGGCGTGAAGTTCCTTCCAGGCGTTGTGAGTCAAATCGAGGGTCGCTTGGGTGTCATGTACAAGGAGCTTGTGAACGCTCAAATCGTTGCAGCGTACACAGGAATCAAGGCTAACGTGAGCGCGGATGATCCCACTGCATGTGAGGTCGAGTCGTTCTACCAGCCGATCTTCCCGCTGCTTTACATCATCCTCAAGTTCAACATTCGGTCTTCCGTCTAAGAACTGAGAAATCGGTGAAATGATTAAGCCCCCGAAGGAGTGATCCCTCGGGGGCTTTTTCGTTTAGACCTCGCGGAAGGCGTAGGTCTGACTTTCTTGCTTGGTGTCCAAGTCTCCACACCACGTCGGGGGAATCCAATGAAAGATGCGCCCCCGTTCTTCGTTGGGGATCTTGGTGCCGTCGTCCCGCTTCATCGCACCCGTTCGGAATGGATGCCAATGCCCTTTTCGGACATGCCCTTTCCGCTTGCTGTGTTCCTGTCGCTCACCTGAGCTACGAGCCTGAGAGAGCTTGGCTTCAATCTGAGGTCCAATCCAAACGACAGGTGCCTTGGCTCGACCAGCTTTTCTGCGCTTATTCTCGGCTTCTCTGCGGAGTTTCCGCGCTGCCCGACCCTCACTGCGGCTTGCCAGCTCTTCCAAGTCCTGAGCCGCTTTAAGATGGCGTTCGGCACCGCTCGTAATGCGTTTGAGATCAGGCTTGGGTGAAGTCATGTAGAGTGCGGAGTTGATGATGATTCGGAGAAGCCTCACCGCAGACTCCGTGACCCTTCGATGAATCTCATCGCCGTCTCCGCGAGTGTTCATGTCAGCACCCCAAAAGTTGGTTTGCCCGTCTGCCAAGCTCGGATCGTGAATCTCGTTGTCGGGGTTTTCAAACTGCGCGATCAAGGCTTGCTCAATGTCTTGATCGCTGTCGAATCGAAAGCTGAACCAAGTGTGACCCCAATCATCAGTTCCATCTTGCTCGACGTTGAACTTATCCTCGATCCTTTCTCGGATGCCTTTGTCTTGAGGTTCCGGTGCCCACATGTGGACAAGCATACAGTTGTCTCTTGCGATGACATACGCGCCTTTTACCGGATGCCAGCCTGTGCCGTAGAGACCAAGCCCGTGTGCGGCGTCATTGATCTTGGTTTCGGGCGTGCCACCCCAGCACACAATGTCCTCATTCCCAGGCAGGGCGATCCAATATGCGGGAAACGGAAACTTGAGGTGCTTTGACGGCACCTTTCCAAGCTCGGTGTCTGCAAAGGCTTCTTGCATTTCAGGACCGACAACGACGTTCTGCCGACCCCACTTTTCGTAGTCAATCATGGTGCAGACTTGCATTTCAAATGACGGCACTGCAACCGGTTGCGATTCGTCTTGGGGCGTAAAGTTGAAGCCTACTTGTGGCTTTAACTTCTCATCGAACCCGCCACGCATGTGGTGGATTCCCTTTGATGCAAGCACTTCGCGGACGGTTTTGAACACGTCTGTGAAACGATGCTTGATCTTCAATCGAGTTCGGGAGTTTTTCAGGTGTTTGACAGAGTTGAGGCTGGCGTCGTAGTGACACCAAACGTCGTCAAGTATGCTCATCTATACGTCTCCGTAAAGTTTGGGGTAGGTGGTGTGGAGTTGCCCTTTGTACTTGCGAAGCGTCCACCAGCAAAAGCGGAGCAGGTCTTCGTCGCCAGACAACAGGTTAGATTCAGTGATGGTGTGCATGATGGCAGCGTCGGGCTTATTGAAGCCTGCGCCGTCTTCGCTGAGTGCTCCGTCGCAGATGGCTTGCATGTGGTTCACAGCTTCGGCGATCTCGACCGCGATCTCAGGGGACACGGGGGTTTTGCTGAAACCGTTCATGCGGCTTCCCCACGATGAGCGGTTCATTGACACCTTGGACTGAGCCTTGGCGACAGACAGCTTCTTAGCCGCCGCTTCGATGCGCGCATCGCGCTCGGCACGGGTCTCTTGGACGATGGTGGTGGTGGCACCCTTGTCTCGGCTTTCGAGTTGGGCACACTGAGCCTCAACCGCGCCTTGGATGAGTGCCGTCTTTTCGTCGAGAAGATTGAGGACGTGCAAGTCCATTGGGTGGTCGCTGACCAAGCGAATGTATTGAAGGTTCGTTGCAGTCTGCCCGATGCGGCAGATGCGGTCTTCGGCTTGAAGGTTGAGTGCTGGGTTCCACTCCAAGTCGCAGAAAATCATCTTGGATGCGCGGGTCAAGGTGATGCCAGTACCGCCAGCCTTGATGGTACAAGCGATGCCTTTGAGATTGCCAGCTTGGAAAGCATCGACAGCACGTTGGCGTTCCGATTGCGAGGTGTCACCCATGATGACAGCCCAACCGTCCCGTGATGCGAGTGCTTCCACGGGCGCACGATGCGCGGAGAACACCACGACAGGTTCGGCGGCATCCTCGCAGGACTCCACAAGTTCGACCAGTGCGGGGATTCGGTCTTTAGCCAATGCCGCGCGTACCTTAGAGAACGCTCGGAAGCTGGGAAGGTCAGACATGTCCTCGGTTTGGATGGTCTTCCATGCGGCGTTCACTTGACGCTTGAGACCGCCACTGAGATCAACGGTAATCGTTTGCATTTGCTTCGGTGGCAGGTCGGTCAGAACCTCGTTTTTCATGCGACGCAGCATGACGCGACGAAGACGCTCGGGCACGGAGGCGTCTGGAGTGAAGTGCCAGCCACCGAAACGATCTTGACACCCGTTCATGGCGCGGATGAATCCGTTCCAGCCACCAAAGGCTTCGCGAGCCATGCCGAAGGTGGACAGGACGCCCCAAAGGTCGAATCCCTTGGAGAGTAGCGGGGTTCCCGTCAACGCCCACACGTTCTTGCACAGGGACGCGAGAACCTTCGCTCGCTTCGAGCGGATTGCCTTGTGAGACTTACACAGGTGCGCTTCGTCCGCGATGAGGGTGGTCTTAGCGAGAACCTTACCCCAAAGCTCAGGTACGTTGTGTTCGTTCCCGTACTTGTCAGTGGGGGTAAACTCGGTGGGAAGAATCTCGTAGTTGAGGATGACAACCTCGCCATCGGCGGGAAGCTGGAAGCCGTTGCGCCCCTTGCATACAACGGGGGTCAGGTCTTTTCGCCACTTGCGAACCTCATTCGACCAGTTGGTTTTGAGGGTGGCGGGACAGACAACGATGGCGCGACCATCGATTGCCATGACGGACTGAAAGGTTTTACCCAAGCCCATGTCGTCACCCAAGAGCGCACGGTCATGTTGCGCGAGGAACCGCACACCCACTTGCTGATACCCGTAAGCACCGCCCATCATCGCGCGCTTCACGGCAGCGAGGTGGTCGGTGTCCATTTTCACGTAAGCAAAGCCCTCGGGCATATCGAGATTGAGCCGTTGACAGCCCTCGACCACGCGAGCGCGGTCTTTCATTTCGAGGCTGACTGTCCAGCACTTTTTCTCGCGATTGAACCGTGCCTTCGGCATCCCGCGCAAGATGGGGAGTGCGTCGGCTTCATACGGCATGAAGATTTCGCCTTCGGCAGTGATTTCGCGACGGGGCACTTCGTTGGCTTTGGCTTGAACCTCGGCAGGCGCGTCCGAGATACACGCAGAGCTGTTGCAAACGGTTTTGTATCGACCGCCCGGAACACCAAACGCGAAGCCTTGGTTTTCCGCGACAGCCACGCCACAGTAAACACACTTGCCAGCGTATCTGTTTGTGTAAACTCGCATTACTACCTCCGAACGGTCTACCGCCGCCAAATCAAATCGGCCCCCCTGTGGGGGCTTTTCGCCTTACACATGGTCTACCTTTGGGAAAATAAATCAGCCCCCCTCCCCCCATTCACAGGAGGGGGGCTGATTTCAGAGTTCAACGGTAGACTGTATGAGAGAATATGCGTTTCGATAGGGGGGCTATAGCCACGCCTTCATAGATAGACACCGCTACGTCTGACTATGGAGTATGAGCAATGGCTAACAGCGATAAGAATCCGCAAAGTGGCGTACAGGGTACATCATACCTGTATGACTATGGGACAAGCCCGAACACCCGCACCGCCGTATCTCAAAAGGTACGCATCCTGACCCCTCAGTATGGCGATAACAACGCCATGCATCAAATGGGTGTTCTGTCTTCTTTCAACCCTTCACAGTCTCGAACGGTTGAACCTGTTCGCGGTATCGGTTTTGGCGATCAGGTTGCCGAGCTGGTTCCCTCTGTGACGGAGCCAACCACAGGCGATTTCGAGCGAGCCTTGCTTTACCTCTGCAACCTTTGGCAGTCCACAGGTTACGCGGCTGGGATCGACGGCCCTGTTCGTTCATTGGCGCATCACAAGTGGCCTTTTGATATTGAGCAGCAGTTGGTTTTCTCTTCTCTCGCAGACAACGATCTTGTCGTAGCGAACACAGGTCATAGCGGTGGCACTGGGAATTTCGATGGTGGTGTGAAGCAGGTTGCTTACGGACATACCACACAGGATCACACAACTACCCACACGGGCGGTCCTGGCTCGGGGTCTTCATTTGCTGGCGGCAACCCCGATACTGCTACGCTTCCAACATCCGGCAACTCTAACAACCGTGGGCATTCAGCTATCATCACCATGTATGAGGCTTGCTGGTTTACCGCATGGTCAGCATCGTTCGCAAAGGACGCTGGTATGATCATGGAAACGGGATCAGTGATTGTTTCCGACGTACACGATTTCTCAAGCTACTATGGCGAGTTCTTGGCAACCGGTAACGACCCAACACTCGGACAGCTTGGCTCGATCCGTTACGGCGCAGGTGCCCAACAAGGTGGCGTAAGCATGGATACGACAGGCGGCACCGCCGCAGGCGGCACCGATGGTACGGGTGCCTTTACCGGAGCTGCCTTCGGATAATCAGTTTCTACTGGTTCGGTCAGGGTAAAGTCTGACCAATAGTGTATCGAACCAATGGAGGCTGAAACATGCTTGATCTCGCAACCTTAAAAGCCACTTTGCAACCAATTCGCGAAATTGGCGAAGTGGAAGAACGCTTTGATATTCAAGGCACTTCCGTCGTCATGCGTGTTCTCAATCCCAAAGAAGAGCTTGAGATTCAGCGTTGGGCGCAAGCCAATCTTTTGGCTGCCAGCCCCGAAGATCAAGATCGAGACAACTCGCTCGCCGTCGAGTATTTGAACAAGTTTAAGCTCGGTTGCCTGTCTCATTCTCTCGTTGAGGTCAACGGTCTTGATCTTCGCGACCAAGAGTTTGTGGCCACGGGAGAAGTTTTACCCAATGGTCAGCCCGTCAAGATAAAGCGGACGGAAGCTGTTCGGCAAATGATTGAAAATTGGCCCCGTCCTCTATTGACGGCAGTGTTTCGCAAGTTCAATGAGATTGCAGAGCGGTGTGAGATCAACTCCGACAAGTCCATTGAGTTCAACCCGCCTGATCTCGACACAGAAATCCAACGTGTCCTCCAGCGTTTGAAAACCCTTGAAGAAATGAAGGAGGGTAAAGAGAACGCGCAGGCTGTAAGCGGCGACTTCCCAACGGTGGGCAAGGATGATGAGGTTGATACCGTTGATGCAACTGACACAAATGTGGCGACAACCACATCAGCTCCCGTGGCGACGCAGACAACGACAACGACAACGACAACTCAAGCTGTTCCGACAACGACAGCCCAAACATCAGCACCGCGCCAATCGATGATCCCGACTCAGGCGACCGCTGTTGAACCGCAAGCCCCGATTGAGACCGTTGTAGCCCCTACGCCTACATCAGAGGCGACAAGCAATGTTGTGGCTAATGCCAGCGGTGCGACAGGAACCTTGGCGGCAAACGAGGGTTGGGTTGATAAAGGTGATTCCGATTCGATGGAAGCCATTGTCGCTGCTGAAAATGCGCGTCTGATGGAGATGAGAAATCGACGGACTACTCAAGAGGCAACCGTTTCCAACGCTGTTAGCGCGCAAACCTTCACACCAAACCCTAACGAAACCCCTGAGATCACGGGACGTGTCCCTGAAACAGCGCAAAACAAGGTCGATACGTCAATCAATCCGAGGTTCGTCCCCCCCGCGAAGCGGTGATGAATGGCTCGGCTACCTCCCACTACTGCGGAGCAACGTGCTGCGTGTCTTCAAGACACCTTTAAGTTGATTACGCCGGGCTTTCTTTCTCAGCGGATAACATTGAATGGGGTGGACTTATGTTTGCGAAGCCCTTTTCCTTCGGACTACGACTTTCTGGACCTTGTTTTTGAGTCGGGTAGCCCCAAGTGGACAAGGCACTTACTGGCTCGCCTCACATGGGCTATTGACGGGCTGGTTGTATTTGATGATGAGAACGCTCGCCATCAAATCCGATGCCTGTACGAAACCCTTCCTGAGAATGTTTACAACAGCATATACACCGTCGCTGGCGAACTGATCCAGCGGATGGTCAAGGCTCGAAGCCAGATCGTCATTTACTTGTACGAAGAAGTTTCGCGCGACTTGTGGCGAGGGTTGGGCAAGCAGAGTCCCAACCAAGACCGTTTGACCGGTATGAGAGGGCTTGAAAAACTTGGGCTTAATGCTTCCCAAAGGATTTGGATTGCGTGGAATCAAGCCGAAGATGAACGCCTGAAAGACGAGTTTGCGTGGACTTGTACGAAGCAAAGTATTGCCCCTCATGCTCCTAAAGCTGTCGAAAAGATGAACAAGCAAGAGCTGCAAAAGGAGGAAACCCGTAAGCGCGACGTGCAGAAAAGGCAGGATGAGTGGTATTACAAACTCAAAGGGGTGCTGGACGAAGACGGCAAAATCATCACAAAGGATGGCGATGCGGTAGATCCCTACGCAGGGGATCAGGTCTCGATGGCTTACACCTCCGACGAGCTTGCAGATGAAATGCGTCGTTGGGTGTCAGGCGAGATGGACTGGCACGATAGTGTCGTCAAACGATACAAAGATCAGATTCGAGAGAAAATGCTCGCCGAGCGGATGCACCGTGAACAACGGCTTGCAGAAGCGGCGCGAGAAATCCAAGAGCGTGAAGAGAACTTGGGTATCCGAACCCGAAACCGTTTGGTCGGCTACACGCCTCAACAGCTTACAGAACTGATGCAAGAGAATGGGCGCAACCTGGCTAACCCAGGGGCAAGGACCGTCTCTTACTCACCGAGTAGAAAACAAGCCTCTTTTGACAAGTGGGTCGATGGTGAGATCGATTCCGGTGCTCTGGTCGTGGAAGATGGAAAACTGGTTCCGAGAAAAGACATTCCAGCACCCAAGACAGACAACCGTAGCCTTCAAGACAAGATAAACTCTCGATTGCCTCGCTATGATGGAGGCGTTGACTGATGGCTAATAAAGTCGAACAGCTTGAACTTTCGTTTGTGTTGAACGCGCAAAGCGTTGAGCAGGCGGGTGGCGCATTACGCACAGAGATCGAAAAGGGTCTTGGGGGTGTCAATTTTGACTCTCTACGACGTAATGCTGCGACCACAAGTAAGCAGATCGGCGATGATCTCAAGAAAGCTCTCAACCAGAAGCTAACTGTAGACACATCATCTCTCGATAAGTCCCTGTCTAAATACCAGTCTCAAAGGATGAAGGTTGAGCGCAATCTTGCAGCGGAGGTGGGAAAAGGCGCCAAGGCGCAGGGAAAAGGTCAGGCTTCACTTGACGCGAAAAGGCTAAGAGAGCTTCGGAAGCTCATAAAGGAAGAGCGTAAGCTGTTTCGCGAACGCGCGAAGTCGATGGTGATGATGAATCGAGAAGCCAAGGCTTACTTGGCGACGATGATGCAAGCACAAAAGAGGGGTGGAGGCGGTACTCCTGGCGGCGGCTTCGGTGCATCCGCTCTTCCAGAGGTTCCAGCCCGAGCAGCCAGAACGGGGAAAGCCCCAAAAGGTAAAGGTAAGTCTGGCGGTCTGATGAAGCGCATGATGGGCGGCATGGGCAGAGGTGGTGGTCAAGCCTTGGCGAAAGCTGGTCCGATGCTCGGCAAGGCGGCGGCTGGTATGGGTAAGGCGGCGGCGGCTTTGGGGGTCGCGGCGGTCGCTATTGGGGCAACTGTTGGCGTTCTGGCAGGCTTGCTCGCAGTGATGATGGCTGCCGACACCGCAGCGAAGGACATGAATAAGACCTTGCTGTCCTCAGCGGGTGCGGCTGACATGATTGGTGCCAGCTATGGGGGGGTTTCAGATCAGATCAACACGATGCGTGAAGCTGCGGTTTACGCGCAGTTCTCGTTGAAGTCCTTGGCGAAAGAAAACATCGAGATCCTAAAGACGCTCCATGAACATGGCGTCACTATCCGAGAGATGACCCAAGACGTAACAGACGCAAACGCGGCAATGGCTAACTATACCCACGCCATGGGCTTGGTGCTGCAAACCAGCCGAATGATTGGTGAGAGCGCATCTACTGTGGCACAGAACATGGCAACCACATCGGAAGAGCTTGGTCTGACCCTTGAGGGAGTCGCAAAGCGTTTCTCAACGATTGGTCGTTTTGCGATGGAGTCGGGCTTTTCCACTAAGCGTTTCTACTCAATGGTCATTCAAGCCACATCAGGCATGTCGATGTACAACGTCCGACTTGAAGAGGCGTCCGGTCTTTTGGTTCGGATCGGTAAGATTCTTGGACAAAAGACGGGTGGTGAGTTTCTTCAGTCGCTCACAAAAGGCTTTGTCAATGAGTCTATGACAGCCCGCCTCAAACGGACGATGCTTGCTGGTACGGGCAACACCAAAAAGGTGTTTGAAGCCTCAGCTCAAAGTACAGCAGATGCCTTTAGTCGGGACTTGACAGAGAACGCTGTCGATAAATCAGGAAAAGCGATCACGTTGGACATGAAGAAGATGACGGGCGGTAAGTTCAGTGGGAACATGGTCGATATGAGCGGCAAAGAGCTTCGGCAGGTTCTCAATAAAATGACACCCGAAGAACAGACCAAGTTCATGGCAAAGTTTTCCCAAGAGCTTGCCAAGAGCAATTCTCAAAATGCCGACATGCTTAGGCAACGTCTACAGACACTTATCGACGTGAATAAGGGATCACAAGGTGGGCTTCTCAACATGGCGAGGGAGCTTGGCTCTCTTGATATGGGCGGCAAGTTGAACATGCTCCGTAAGTCAATGGCTTCGATGTTCCCCGGCAAGGAAATCCACGAACTCAGCACCAAGCAGCTTGCAGCATTAGAAAGCGCAACAGGTATGAGTGGCGAGCAGCTTCACAACATGCGTCGATTGACGCGGGGCTTAGAGGGCAACTTCAAGGTTCTGCAAGATGAGGCGAAAAAGAAAGGGGACGTAAGCAAGGAGGATCAAATTTCTCAAATCAAGCAGTTCGGCGCATACGTCAAAAAAAATGCGGACGGAACAAAGTCGATTGTTCAAGCAGCACTTGACGAAGACGGCAATATTCAAGACGCGATTGGCTCGGACGGTAAGCCGATTGTGATTAAGGACATGGATAAATACGTCCAGAGTCAAGGAAAGCGTATTGGTGATTTAGAGGCTGCGAAAAACTTTAATGAGGATCGCTCTATTTCTCAAGAGATTGCCAACAACACTTGGTCAATGGCGGACATGCTCAAGGCAGGTATCTCTATCGTACTTGAAAAGATATACGGCGTTGTACGTGCCATCTTGATGATGATGCCAGGACAGAAAGAGTACAAACAGGCGATTGCAGTTCAAAACGAGCAGTACAATAAATCCAAAGAGTCTCAAGAAAAAGCCAATGAGATTGATAAGAAGATCGTTGAGAAAGAGAAAGAGCTTGCTAAGGCGACTGACAGCGGTCAAAAAGATGCCCTCAAAAAAGAACTCACCACATTGAACCTACAGAAGCAGCAGTATCAGGCGGGGGCTGAGATTTATCGCCTGAATGCAGAAAGTGTGTTCGACCATACGGGCGATCTATCAAACAAAGGTAAAGCGGCTAACAAAATCGGCATTGACAACACTTTCCTTGGTGCTGGCTTCATTCAAGGAGCGAAGATTGACACAGGGAGTATGTTTGGAGAGCACGTCACGGAGAAAATGAATACCGACTCGGGTTCCGCCAGTGCCGCCAAAAGCATTCTTGAAAATCCGCAAGCACTGAAAAGACTCGAAAAAGTGGCACCTGACTACGTTCGAGCGATGCGAGCAGCGCATGAAGGTAATGCGACGATGAGTGCGGCTGAAAAAAAGAAAGCGCAAGAGACGCAGGTGACGCTCGCGAAAGGGTACGACCGTGTTTCGGAGCCAGTGAAAAGAGGGACCATTGACACTTCGACATTTCGAGGTGAGGAAGGGCTTCCGCAAAACAGTGAAAAGACAGGGGATTTCTACACCTATAATTTGGCGGGGACGGGCGGTGGGAACCATCCCATGACTGCGGAAAGCTATGCAGAGTTCTTTCTCGGTTTCGCTGCTCCCGCTAACCAACGAAAAACGTCTTTGTACGCTCAAAACTCTGATTACGGAAAAGTCAACCCTGACTTCAATCTCTTTAACCCTAAGAGTTATACCGATGAGAATAGCGGCGTTGTCGCTACTAATGAGGGAAGAACGTCACGCACAGATCCAGGAATTTTGGAATCTACTTTTGGTGAAGGTCTCGTTGATGTTCAAGCCGGTCAATTAGATGGAAAGGGGAATCTCGTATCAGACAGTAAGAGTGGTGTATTGCTGTCTACGGGTGGAGAGGCCGCACAGGTTCAAGACGTTCAAGTTCGTGGCGTGATGCCGTCAGTTGAGAACATCGCTCGTACTGAAAAGACTGGATATGATGTACGAAATATTTATCAGCAAATCATGACAGCGGCGACGGATGGGGGGAGAATAAAGCCGTCAGCCGTCTTGCCCAAAGATGCCGCAAAGTCTCCCTTTAGGATGATAGAAGGCGCAAATGATTTTGGGTCACAAAACCAAACTATGAAAGACCTGTTGGCAGAAGACGCTTCTTACATCACTAACCCCAAAAACCAAACAACAAATAAATTCCAAGGGGCGGTCGCGGGTCTTCAATCAGGTGAGGGCGTAGGTGCAGGTGTTTCTGTGAACCGTGCCGAAGGCGGTGAATCCCTGATCGCGGATTTTGCCGAATTGAAAAAGCGACTCGTCACACCAGAAAAGAAAGGTGGAGAGGGCAAGTCTCTTGAAGAAGCAAACGAGATATTGAACAAAGCGATCCGTGAATCCGCGAAGGAGGAAGGAGGGCTAACCCGAGATGGGTTTTTCAAAGCCTTGGAAGCCCAAGAGCCTGGACTCATTGAACGGCACAGAAAAGCCGAAGAGAAGCGCAAGAAGCTCGTTGCAAATACTGAGCGGCTGAAAAGGTCTCTCAAGGATCTCCCAAAGGACATTGGTGAAGCCTTAGTCAAAGCACAACGCGAAAGCGTGGCCAGAGGCTTGGCTGGAATGGTCGGCGTCACTGACAAGAAGCAGGTTGATTCGCTGGTTCGTGGCGGCAAGTTAGGCAGTGGTGCAGGTTCGGTTGGTTTGAAACTTAGGAACCTGCTTGCTAACGAAGCTACACCCCCAGAGGTAAAAGCCGTCTTGAGAACGGGTATGGGCAAGCTCGGTCTGGTTCAAGACTTCATTTACAAGGGTGGGAGCCAAGGCGGGACCATTACACCAATTCACAGCGGTGATGAATTTCTTGGTATGCGGGATCGTGGCAGCGTAGACAATGCTTTGGTTCGCAACTCCCGTGGGGGCGGCGTAGCAACGATCAACGTCAATGTTTACTCAAACAACTTGGAAGAGGTGAAGCGCGCCATTTACCAAGCTGCGGAAAAGGTGGGTGTCGGCGGTCGGATGAGAAGTCGTGCTGGTAGAGGATACGGCTCAAATAAGAGCGGGGTCGTGTAAACCATGTCCAGAGAGTATGAAACCATCATCAAATCTGCGTTCGCCGACGAGTTCGATGAGGTATCAGATAAGGGAGTCCGTCCCGTCATCTTTGACATTATCTCCCCTGATGGTGTGACGAGCATGTTGCCGGATGGCACTCGGTTGGTGCTGCACGTCAACCCCAAGTCTATGTCAGTCAGCATGTCTAAGATCATTGAGCGCATCCAGACGCTCGGTGGTTGGGTCGAACAGCATTGGGGTGACGTACCCACTGAGATTAGCTTTGAAGCCTCTACGGGCGGCTTTATGCGCCTGTATTCAGGTTTATCCAACATCACAGGACCAACACACCACAACCCTCGCCTACCTCCGCGTATGCAAGCATTGGATACGGGCGGGACGCGACGACAAACCATCGCTTACGACAAATATCTGGACCTGTTGGCTCTGTTTCATTGTAACGGAGCTGTCTACGACGCTGAGGGCAACATCATTATGCAGGGCAAGATCAAGCTCTCTTTTGATGGGCACCATTACTTCGGTTGGTTCACGCAATTCACTGTTCAAGAACAAGCAGAGCAACCGTTTCAGTTTACTTTGTCTGCGTCGTTTACCGTGTCTCATGAGAAGCATGAATTGAAGTCGTTCCCTGTGACCGATGACGATTGGGCAAACGGAGCAGGTTGATGGGTGGAAACAGTGCAATCAGAAGATCCGATTTCACGCAAGCGCAGATTGAGGCGGACTTTGCGTCGGCAAACGGCAAGTCAACCCAACCCCTCAGCAACGGACGACCAGCTACGCCAGCAAGCGCAAGTCAAGCGCAAAAAGATGCTGCCATGGTTGATCATGCTGTGTACTTATCCAAAGCCTCCACGCAAGCATACAACGCCAAGTACAAGGCGAATAAGCAGCCAGCCACGAGAGCTGCTATTCAAAGAATCAGTGAGGGACTAAGTGGGGATGGTTTGGAAACCATCCTCGCCGGTAAAACGTCGGAGGTAATTGTAGAGGGTCTCGCCTTCGACAAAGACGCGGCTCATGACGCCGGTGAAATAACATATGTTGTAGACGACCCCCTTGGCGTCGATGCGGAGATGCTTGTTGTGGACTCGGTGAGTGTTCGTGGCAAACCTGACACTCCCTTTGAGCGCAATATCAGTTCGGCGTGGGAACATCAGCCACATGCAGCCTACTCAGGTTTGTCTTCGGAACGAACAGAAACCACGTACCAAGACCAACAGAATTTTCCGATTAGTGGCGAAAAGAAAGAGCTTCGCAAGTACAGCCCGTTCACCATCTCGTTGATCCCGCCCAAGGAGATCACTGACCTAAACAAAACAACCTCTACGAACAAAGACCCTTATTCTTGGAGTGGTTTGGGTAAGCTGGCAACGAAAATAGAAGACACGATGACGATGCCTGCGGAAGATCGGCGGTACTTTAGCTCAGCTTGGAGTGGGGACGAGGCGAGATTGGGTGAGCGCGCGAAAGCCGCGTCTAAGCTGGAAACCGCACTGAGCGAGTTGAGCGTGTTGTCTTATGAGGGGTCGCTTAGCGCACAGACCGAGCACCATATTAGTGGTCGCAGCCTAACAAACGTCACGCCTCTGCTTTCAGTGGCGAACATCGCGGATATTTACCATCAACTCATCGAAATGTTTAGGACCCCGCCACTGGTTCTGTTGATCAACCCGCAGTCAATGAATGTGACGTACTCCAAGATTCAGGCTCACCAAGAACGGACGCGGTACGGCTATATTTTTCAAGCGTGGGGTGAACAATTGCCAGTGATCAACTTCGCTGGACGCATTGGTGCGTACGTGAGCACCGAATCCGATAGTGGTCGCAGACAGTTCATGTCTGTGGAGAAGACCACCCACCCATCAGGCGTGCAAGAGTCCTCAAGGCATATGTCACCTGCCTACCAAAACCTAATGAATCTGATGAAGCTGTATAAAAACAACGGCTACATTCGAGACACCGTGGGCGCAAGTCAAGCCAATCACCTAATCGGAGCCGTCGAGATTGCCTACGACGGGGTTCGCTACATCGGTCATTTCGACAAGCTCGAATACACTTTTGAGGAACAAGGTAACTTGGGGGGCGTCAGCTTCTCTTTCGACTTCACGGCAACCGAGATCAGGCGGGACGACAGCGAACGGATGCGGTACGTCACCAAGATGAGAAATCCAAACGAGGGTGCTCGCTTTGGAGACGGCGGTATGGATTCAACCTACAGCACCATGGAGCAATACCGAAACGAGAGAGGCGATAAGGAGAACTCTTGGTATGTTGGCTCAAACGACTTTGCCGACGAAGACCCAAATACGCCGGGGAATCAGAACTCCGTAACGGCGTCATGGAACGACCAAGTGAAAATGCCCAGTCGAGACAACCGTGGGGAGGCGGGTTGGGGTACAGGAGGCTTTCAACGTAGCACACCACCAGCCAGTCCTCCTGAGCTTTCTGATTTTGAAGGCTATAACGATCCAGATGATGAATAAGGGAGACTGGAATGAGCGTTTGGGACAGACCCTATGCAGGAAACTACCGTCCGAATCGTCGGAAGGTGGTCAGGTATACGCCTGATGCAGTGGTCTTGCTCAATGGCGATACCAATATCCCAGGCAATAACCCTGAGCACAAAGTCATCGACATACAAAAGTATTTGACCCAAGTGTCAGTGGACGCTGGAACCGAAGCAGGTAGTGCATCGGCTTCGTTCACGTTGTCGATCCCGAAGACGGTAGGAAGCACTCTTTTCTCAGACGGGCACTCAGTCTTTCAGCCGGGGTTGGAAGTCCACGTTTACATGCGAGGCTACTTCCCCGTAGAGGAACTTCCAAAGACCCTATCTGGTCCAGAGTTGGACGCGTTGAAGCAGGTGCTTGGCGATGAGATAGAA
>MDTC01041421.1_pt1 | contig 19590 bp, 12 predicted proteins | sample 811181 | NCBI WGS metagenome assembly MDTC01 (sample SAMN05326644, study PRJNA326480) | marine metagenome | isolation source: seawater | place: Pacific Ocean: North | collected 2011
GATGGTCCCTTAAAAATAATCCTTACATAAAAAGGATTAGAGGGGTTAGGGCTGTTTAACGACCACTATTTCCAGTTAACATAAAAGCCGCAGGCTTGCGCGCGCTTTTTTTTAATTTTTATTACTGCTACTTATGTTTTCTGGCTAGTTTTGCTGGTTATCGTCAGCGTCTTAAACATTTAGTGATAGCATAATCTGAGCCTTCACATGCAGCAAATGCATTTTTTTTATTTTATATATAAAAAAATGGTATACACATAAATGTTAATCGAAAGGTCATCAGTTTAGCCTTAGTTTTTAGTAATTTCTCTTAAGAATTGCGACCCATCCCCCACCACTTGAGAGCTTAAATTTTATCTTGCTATCCTTGGTAACCTCATCGAGGTCAACTTTATAATCCTGCGCATTCCTCGCCGCGTTCACACCATCCCTCATAAATTGCATTTGAAATTGACCATCTGACAAATAGGAAGATTACACATACCTCTCAAAAAAAATGGCCAGGCACATTTAAAAAATCACTAGAGATTGTTTTACTTTATTGCTGGTGAGCAACACTTTACAGTTACACCCCCCCTTATACATTACTATCTTGATGTTATACTTTGTACTCCTTTTGCTAATGAATTCGCATATACAGCGGATTCATGACAAGGCCATAATAGACCGCAAATCTGTTATTAATCTTGGGGTTCACTCTAAAATCAATGCTTAATCTAAATTACCCAAATGAATTTCTCTAAAATTTTAAGTCTCCTTAGTTTTCTGGTAGTCGCCCCTTTAGACGCACAAAAACTTGAACTCAGTAAAGCTTACAATGGGATGTTCTACGCAAAAGGTATTCCATATGCCAAACCTCCAGTAAATAACCTCAGATGGGCCTCTCCCGTTGACGAAAATTTCGAAGAGGATACAACTGAGTTAGACAATTACGGATTTGACTGCCTTGCCAAAACTGGTGCTTTAGGCGGAACTTCCGATCCCGATGAAATGAACGAAGACTGTCTATTCCTCAACATCTGGACCCCTTCTACAGTTAAAAAATATCCCGTAATGTTTTGGATCCATGGGGGTGGGTTTACTAAAGGTCACGGAAGGTTGGACGGTGAGGTTCTGGCAAAGTATGGCGTTGTAGTAGTCTCATTAAATTATCGCCTAGGACCTTTAGGCTTTTTTGCGCTACCTCAAAATGAAAGTGATGATCCGAATTATGGTCTTCTGGACATAATCTCAGCTCTTCGGTGGGTAAAAAAGTACATTAGCTTATTCGGAGGAGATCCAGAAAACATAACGATTTTTGGAAACTCAGCCGGTGGTCTTGCAGCGGATTTATTGATAAATCATCCCAAAGCTAAAAACCTTTTTCACAGGGCAATAGCTCAAAGTAGTTACTTGACCGGTGAACTGAGTTATATGAAAAAATTCTCATCAGATGCGCCAAAACGAATCAATGGAAATAATGCTTACGTTGCGGAACTAGAGGCATCAAAGTTGTTACAGAGACTAGGGTTAGAGGGGACTGAATCATTGATGCAACTTCGCTCGATAGCTGCTAATAAAATAGTAAAGGCTCAACTGAGAGGATTAGCTCCGATAGTTGATGGGGAATCCGTAAAACTCGACAGCAGGGCATGTATCATATCCAGCGGTTGTTCTGTAAATCTCAAGAGTTATATGACAGGAGGAACAAGCTGGGAGGGCGATTTTGCACAGCATATAGATAATTTTTTAGCCGACAACAACGTCGTGCTGGAGAAATATAATGAGGACTTGGCCGAGGTTTATCCGAGCGACTTTGCTCTCAAGGAAAAAACTGCTTTAGCCCGTTTTTTAGGTGATCAATATTTTCTGTTATCCGCTAAAAAAAATGCATCGGCCCATGCTAAAACAAATGCTATTGTATACACCTACTATCTAAATTTCCAAGTATCGAGATTGGAAAAATATGCTCTTGGAACACCTCATGGTTGGGATACGGGTGCGATATGGTGGAGCCCATTTTCAACAGATAGTTTAATGATTAAGGCAGGTGCTCAATTGCGAGCTGAGTGGGTTCGGTTCGCATATGGTTATCCTTTAGAAGAGGATGGTTCTTGGAGTCCATGGAATGAGGGTCAAGAGTACTGGCAGAACTTTGGGGATGGAGATCGAGACGCAACTTCATCAATAGCGACAAGATTAAGATTCTCCGAAAATTTTTACGAGAAGAGAAAGAACAGCTACTTTGACGGTGCCAAAATTATCCAGTAATAACAGCGGATGCTTATCTATTGTGCGGTGATATGCCCGAGATCGGAAACAATCATAAATCTATAGTGTACGAGTATCGTTATCACAAGAAAAAGTAATTTCGAAAATTTACCTATTTCTGTAGAGACAATGGCGAATGAATTAAAGGTTTCTTTGGCAATTTTTTGCAAGAAGATTCGATCCGATTTTGCGATTGCCCCAGAATAATCATAATGAAGATTTACCACATCCTGACTTTTAAAAATACACAGAAAGATTGTGAGCACCCGTAATTAGCATCAATAGAATTAGGTCTTAGTTCTCTTGTGTGAGAACGAGCATACGACGGCTAAATTTCTGAGCTTTTCTTTGTGATATAGGTCTCATCAACCCGCTTTAAATTGGGAAAAGCCCTATTCAAACCAAAAGCAGATATCGATAACATAACGGCAGTAAATAAAAGTGCCGTGTGTATGTCCGAATATTCTGCGATGGCTCCGATCGGGATAACTGCTAATGGATTCATAATGTTCATTACCATTACCAAACTCATCACACGGCCTCGAATATGTTGTGGTGTCACTATTTGTGTCATGCTCATGTTTAGTGAGCCAAAAAATGTGCCAAAAAAAGCAGCAAAAGCCCCAAAAAATATCGCAACATACAAGCCACTTGTGACAGCGAAGATAGCAATGGCTATAGACCAGCAGTAAACAAGTACAAACATTGCTCTACCCTTGTTCCTAAAGTTGCCCAGTTTAGCAAGAACCAATGAGCCCACAAGCGCACCTATCCCCATTCCCGCCGTTAGAATCCCTAACTCTTCTGGGCCACCACTGATGACATCTTGGTTGAACGCAGGCAAGAGAAAATTTATTGACTTCCCAAAAGAGGATGGAATGAGGCCCAATAAAAGCAAGCCTAAAATAAAGTCCTTCTTCCTTACAAATTCTATTCCCTCGCGCAGATCTTCCATTGAGGATTTAGCCGGGGCTGTCTCAGGTTGGCCTCCATATTTTAGAAACGAGACCAAAAAAGTTGCTAGGAACAAAATACCTGCAATTATTAAGAATACAATTCCTACGCTCTCATTCGAGTTTACGCCACCAGATGAAAATATTCCTATCATTGTTCCAGCTAAAGCGGGACCGAGTATGCTAGACAAATTATATGTCGACACCTTTAGAGCGTTCGCATTTACAAGGTTCTCTCTCGAAACCACTTCCGGAACAATTGAAAAACTTGCAGGCATGCTAACCGAGCCAATAGCACCATTAAGAATGCCAAAAAATATAAAATACCAAAAAGTTACCTCTCCGATATAGGTGAGATAGGCGAGGATTAAAGTGGCTATAGAATTCAGTAATTGCGTATAAAAAATGAGATTCTTCTTACTGATCCGATCAGTAAGCACTCCACCAATCAATGAAAAAATAGCAGATGGCACAATAAATGAGAGCATTACCCAAGTGAGTGCCATCGGAGATTGCGTAATATCATAAACGAGCCACCCTTGAGCAATGGCTCGCATCTGCATACCAAAGGAGGCGCAAACACTCGACATCCAAAGTAAACGGAAATCCTTATTGGCTAAAGACTCAAATAATTTGTTGTTGCGCAAGGTAGTAGCTCAGTCGTGGTTAGAGGGGCGCCAAAGTGACAAGCCTTGATCAAATATTTACCAGAAGCTCCTTCGTTCACTTGAGGGACCTCCGAGAGGGTAAGGAAAAAAAATGGCAGTTCAAGTATAACAATACTAATTGCGAATAAAGGATTTTGACTCAGAGGAACAAGTTAATATCACCCTTTTTTTTCCTCGAGACCTTGGGCCATGTATAAACAATAAATGCTGTCTCAGCAATCAAATAATATTAACCCCTTAAGATCCTAATCTGCTCTTTCTCGCTGAGCGAAAATTACGTTTTTATGGCGTCTTGCCTTTAGATATTTCAAAATCGGCGAATTTGACGATTTCTTCCTGCTGACGGAGATTATAACTATCCGCTAACGAACGATAGATGCCCCACTTAGGTCTTACAAAATGCTCTGAAGAAGTCCCCCTCCACATATCAATATTCTCTCTCTCAAGATCGAAAACTACTTCTTCCGTTAAGAGATCACCAACAATCATTCTAAGATTGCCTTCATTTGAAAATTGTACACGCACGTATGCCCTCATCCATCGAGCATCCAGCTTTGACCTCGGCACTCTAGCGAGTTCAGTATCGTAATTATGTGGGCTGTGTCTTATCTCGTATCCATCTCCACCACTCTGGTTGTTTCCGGTAAGCGTAAGAATAGGGTGGGAATCATTTCCACCTACCGCCTTTAGCTGAAAAAAGTGAGTAAACCGAGTAGACAAAGACAACTCAGCCGGAATATAAAACTTCCATGTAAAGATTACTATTTCGTCTTCGAAACCTTTCACTGCATCTTCAGACTGCGCATAAGTTTTAATCTCATTTCGCTGACGGTCCGTTATTTCCTCTCTATCTCTATCCCGATCAATATCTCGGTGCAGTTTAAACACAAAGTGATTTCCAACCGACTCATTAGTATCCTCAATAATATGCCGCACAAAAGGATGATTTATGGGGTACAGATCTGGTGTTTCTATGGCCCCTGGTCCTCCAAAATTTCTTATCAATTCATATGTATCGACACCAGAGATCCCATCCGACATCAACGTACGTAATGATGTCACCTGATAATTTAGCTTATCTCTAACTATTAAATCTTGAGTATGTTCGGCCTCTGCATTTATTGCAGACTCTATTTCCGAAGGAGTTATCGACTTTTGAGTCAGTGGCTCTTCACTAAGCTCATAGCCTCCTCCACAGCTCATTAGCAAAAGAAACAAAAATTGATAAGAAATATTTTTTACCCGCCGCAACCTCAACCTCGCTAATAAGTCTCTCTATGGATAGCTTTTTGTAACTTCCCTTTGAGAGTAGTCTTTTCTATAAATGCTCAATTTCAACAACGAAAGTCTTTCGTATTATCAGTCAAAAGCATCTTGGTGATAAAGCCTTTAATTGCGAGTGTAAAAACTACTTCTCAACTAAATCGATTTGCGCTTAGACAAGGTTCCGAGCAACTAAATTCCGCATAAGCGCAGTCGCTCCCATTGTCCACTCCAGACATTCTGTAGAAAGCTGCACCGTATTTTTTAAAACCCCCAGTTCAGAGCAAGAAATAGTTACAACATCACCCAGTTTGTGAGTAAAACCCCTACCTTCAACGTCTCGATCCTGCGTGGGAGCAAAAAGCGTGCCGAGAAAGAGCATAAATCCATCAGGATATTGATGATGACGTCCCACAGTCTGCTGAACAAGATCCTTTGGATCACGACTGATTTGATTCATGGAGCTATACCCAATCATCTCAAAACCATCGTTACCGACAACCCGCAACTCTAGTTCAGCATTCCGGACATCATCCAGTTTAAAATCATCATCAAATAAACGAATCATAGGCCCAATGGCACAACTAGCATTGTTATCTTTTGCCTTAGATAATAGTAATGCAGAGCGGCCTTCGATATCACGTAGGTTAACGTCATTACCTAGAGTTGCGCCTTTGACATAACCTCCTGATGAAACTGCAAGCACTACCTCAGGCTCTGGATTATTCCAGATCGAGGATGGGTGCAAACCCACATCATCGCCATTGCCAACCGCGGATAAAACTTGTGCTTTAGAGAATATCTCAGCGTCGCGGCCTATACCAACCTCAAGGTATTGAGACCAAAGTCCCTGGGCAATAAGAACGCGTTTTAACTCGCATGCTTCAGCAGACCCCGGTTTAATCTCATTAAGGTTTTTCCCTAAGCGATTAGTAATCTGGATCCTGACGCTATGTGCCTTTTCAGGATCACCTGCAGCCTGCTCCTCGATCACCCGCTCTATCATTGATCCGGCGAATGTTACTCCGCAGGCCTTTATAGCCTGAAAATCGCATGGCGCAAGCCATTTAATGCTTGGTGGAATATCAGTAACGGCGGCCAGTGGGTCACCCACACAGGTCCTAACAAATTCTGTGGTGTCGCTTTTTTCTAGAACATCGCGAGTTGTCGCAGACTCCCTACTAGTGATATTTAGAAGAGTACCGTCACGTATCGTTACTACCGCTGGGCCTATTCCCCCTAATTCAACACGTCCCAACCATACCCCATTTGGATCAAAATCGGGAATTTGTATCATGTTGACCTCGGATAAAAAGTTAGAATGGCGTTATTTCATAAAAATTTGGACCCGTTGATGAAAAAGAGAATTCGGCATAAAAATCCTCTGTCGTTTTAACCCAATTATCGGAAGCGGTGCCAAGTGTGCGAACTGGCTAAGCACTTTCCCAATCAAGTCTCTCGGGGCCAATGGGTGAATCGCACTTTTTACTTTCATTTTTTTTCAGAATAACACAAAATAATTTTCTCTTTAAGCTGGTTATCGAAGAAAAAATTACGTAAAAATGGAGAGTGGAACTACATCAGCCCTAATAAACAAAATTTTAATTACCAAGCGTATTCAGCTTCCGTCTAATTGAATAATATATTTGATTCTCTCTATCATTTACTTGTCGGACAAAATTAGTCAAGCTGTCTCAGAGAAGAGGGGAAGATCTCGATTACGTGGTCATAAATTTAACCGACACCAAAAATTGTTCAGTACGTTTTCTGCACTGTTGGAATGTGTCAAGCAGGATCTTAACAAAATGAATTTAACAAGTGCTTCTGTACTGAGACTTCACCCTATCGATAACATAGTGATTGCTCTGCGTGATATTTTAGCTGGCGAATTGATTTCAAACCATGGAGTAACAGTTCATGCGCCTTCGGCAGTGCCCAAAGGCCATAAAATAGCATCTGCTCCTATCTCAGAGGGTCAAAATATCCTACGCTATGGTCAAGTAATCGGTCAGGCCAGCTCTGTCATTCTCCCGGGCGAACACATTCACACACACAATCTTGCGATGGTGGACAAAGAAAAAAAATATCTCTTTGCCACTAGCAATGCACCACTATCCAAAATCGAGCATGATCGGACGTTTTTAGGTTATGTCAGAGCCGACGGCAAAGTAGGTACTCGTAACTATATTGGACTTCTTACTTCTGTGAACTGCTCCGGATCGGTCGTCCGCTTTATTGCCGACGCTGCGGAAAGACGTGGCTTACTTAACGATTTTCACAATATTGATGGGATTGTTCCTTTAGTTCATGGGACAGGATGCGGTATGTCTCGGAGTGATGAGGGATATTCCAACTTGTTTAGGACACTGTCCGGATACGCCCGCCATCCGAATTTCGGTGGTATTCTCATAGTAGGTCTTGGCTGCGAGGTAATGCAAGTTGATGATCTTTTTGGACACCGGGCGACCGATTTAGATGGTGAATTACGATGTATGACGATTCAAGGAAGTGGCGGAACTCGCAAAACCATTGAGCAAGGCGTCAACGAACTTAGAGGTATCGCTCAGATTGCAAATAATGTCAGAAGAGAGAGGGTTTCTATCTCAAAACTCACGATTGGTTTGCAATGCGGCGGATCTGACGGATTTTCGGGTATCACAGCAAATCCGGCTCTAGGTTATTCTTCGGATCTACTAGTGCGCCATGGTGGGACAACAATTTTATCTGAAACTACGGAAATTTATGGTGCCGAGCACCTACTAACAAGAAGAGCAGAAACGGTTGAAGTTGGAGAAAAGTTGATCGAGAGAATTCGCTGGTGGGAGGATTATGCAGCGCGCCATGGTGGGGAAATTAATAATAATCCCAGCCGTGGCAATATAAAAGGTGGGTTGACAAATATTCTTGAAAAATCCTTAGGGGCGGTAGCAAAAAGCGGGACTGCCCCCCTCAGAGATGTGTATAAGTTTGGGGAAATCGTTACAAAAAATGGTTTCGTTTTTATGGATAGTCCCGGTTTTGATCCATGCTCTGTCACCGGACAAGTCGCATCAGGGGCAAATCTAATTATTTTTACTACAGGTCGCGGATCAGTCTCCGGCTACAAACCTACTCCGTGTATCAAGCTTGCAACTAATTCTGAGATGTATGCACGCATGTGCGATGACATGGATCTAAACTGCGGAGATATAATATCGGAGGGTAGAAATATTCAAGAAAAAGGTAAAGAGATTTTCGAATTGATGATCAAGGTCGCGTCTGGAAAACCTAGTAAGAGCGAAGCGCTCGGCTTTGGCGAGGTTGAGTTTGTGCCCTGGCAGATAGGTGCTGTAATGTGATCAAGGCGTATAAAGGCAAATAAATCTAAAAAACTTCCTTCCGGTGATTATCCCTCGAACTAGAGCAACGCGGCGCAGCACAGACGGCAGCTGAGTTGTAACGACCATCGATCTAGGTTCTTTATGGTATGATAACAACATCATGGATAATCCTTAAAATAGACGAAGCACCGGAAGATTAATACAAAACAGCGGGGGTATCCTGAATATTTAAGTATTAAAAATCGGTAAGAATCGTCAAGATTGCTCGTCAAGATATAATGAAATTGTTTACAAAGTGGTCATCCAGATCCGTATGTCCATGACCAAAATCCGATTGGCCATTTATAGGAGGACTTATGAATATTTATCGCACCCCCGAAAGTCGATTTAAAGATCTTACAGATTTTCCTTTTTCACCAAATTATCTTCATATCGACGATGGCAAAGGTGCGAAATTACGTATGCATTACATCGATGAGGGACCAAAAAATGGTCCCATAATATTTTGCGTGCATGGCCAGCCCACGTGGTCCTACTCCTATCGCAAAATGATCCCAATACTGGCCAACGCCGGATACCGCGTGATTGCGCCTGATATCGTCGGTTTCGGGCGCTCGGATAAGCCAACGAACCCTCTTGATTATACATTTGCAACTCACGTCAAGTGGATGCATGACTTTGTCCGCCGAATGTCTTTGAACGATATCACATTGGTTTGCCAAGATTGGGGAGGAGCTATAAGCCTCCGCATTGTCGCGGCCGATCCCGAACGATTTCTGAGAGTTGTTGCCTCCAACACTGGGCTCGCAGATGCTCGGAATATATCACTAGAAATGGCTGCTCCGCTTCGTCAGTTACTCGCTGAAACGCCGATCCTCAATACCATCGATTGCGATACAGCTATGCGAGAGGGACTAAGCGAAAGAGGCGGATTTCAGGATCAAGCTAAAAATGCTGCTGGCGGCAGCGACAAACGCCCACCGTTTATGTACTGGATACGTCATTGCGCGATGTCCGACGATTTTAATCCAGGTGAAATGATGAAGCGTTGGTTACTAAATTGCTCCGAGCAAGAACAAAGAGGATATGCCGCCCCATTTCCAGAGGAGGCCTCTAAACAGGGCGCACGACGCTTCCCTAGTTTGATCCCACTTTTTCCCGATGATGCGGAGGTACCGGCAAACCGAGAGGCTTGGATTGCCCTAAGAACATTCAATAAGCCGTTCTTAACCGCATTTAGCGAAGAGGATCCTGGTCAAATGGACCAACAGTTTCAGAACGAAATTCCGGGTGCGAAGCAACAGAAACATGTAAGATTCCATAGTGCCCTGCACTATACACAAGATGATGTAGCGCAAGAATTTGCGGAAGTGGTTTTGGAGTTTATCGCTGACAACTCCTAGAACAGCAATATATTTTCATATGATCTTGCAAGATATTGTCAGAAAATACTAAATTGGAAAAGATATAATTGTGTTAATCTTGAACAGTAATACGAAAATACCTTGTAATCGCTAATTTAAGACTTTTCATAAATGACCCATATTTTCGTATAGCTGTGAGTCCAATGAGCCCGTCTGCCTAACGACTTGGGGTCTCGATAAATACACCCGCACCCGGTCCTAGCGGTAAATCGAGGACGACCCAGGCTATTGTCATGCCTAATCCTGCGGTAATTAATGCCAATGAATATGGAAGCATCATAGCCGTCAAGCTACCTATGCCAAAATCATTCCTCCAACGCTGACAAAATATGAGAATTAAAGGAAAATAAACCATAAGCGGGGTAATAATATTTGTTGCACTGTCGCCAACTCGATATGCCGCGGTCGCCATCTCCGGTGAGATACCAAGCAACATTAACATTGGAACTAAAACGGGAGAGATGAGAACCCATTTTGCGCTCGCTGAGCCTACAAAAAGATTCAAGAGCGCCGACAACAGAATAATTAAAGTCAGTAACACCCATGATGGCATATGGGTGTTACTCAAAAAATCCGCGCCATGTATTGCAAATATAAGGCCCAAATTTGACCATCCAAACATAGCGACAAAATGTGCTGCAACAAAAGATAGCACGAGATAATAGGCTAGATCCTCCATCGACTCTGTCATCATTCTAACTACATCTTTTTGGCATGTAATTGTGCCGGCGCCTTTTCCATAGGCCCATCCTGTCGACAGAAATAGAAGAAAAGATCCAGCCACAAGGCTATTATAAAATGGAGTAAGTTGAGCTTCAGCCGCGGCTCCCTCATCAACTAAAGGCGTGCCACGCCCAAAGATCATTAGCAACCATAGTCCAACGACGACAAGGGCGGCAATTCCTCCATAAATAAGTCCCCGACGCTCCTCGGGCGTCAATGGCCGGTCGCTCAGTTTTTCGATACTAGTCAGTTTTGCGAGTGCTGGATCAAAATCTCCAAGCCGAGGTTCAATAATGCGATCAGTGACAAACCAAATGACCGGTAGATAAATTACCACCATCGCTGCAATGAAAAACCAATTCCCGGCGATATTTATGGTGACCTCGCCAAACACATTTTCGGCACTTGCCTGCGTAATACCCAGAAGTAACGCATCAAACTGACCAGGAAGAAAGTTTGCAGAAAATCCTCCGGATACTCCTGCGAAAGCAGCTGCAATGCCAACGACCGGATGTCGGCCTGCAGTATAAAATATAAATCCTGATAGAGGGATCAACACAACATAAGCAGCATCAGAGGCAAGATTACCCATCATCCCTGTAAAAACTACGAGGGGCGTGAGCGAAGCTTTCGGTGCGTCTCTTAAACCCGCGCGCATTGCAGAACTAAAAAGTCCAGCTCGCTCCGCAACGCCAGCTCCAAGCATCACAACCAGAACATAACCAAGGGGATAAAAGTGCATAAAGGTGGTTGGCATCTCAACCCAAACTCGCGCGACATTTTCAGCTGAAAGTAAACTTGTTGACGTCAAGACTCGATACGATCCAGTCTCCGGATCTATTTCGGTGGGATGGAAGGCGGAAAGAGCCGCGAAATCAGCGATAACGGACACCAAAATGAGTGCAACTATCAACCACAAGAATAAAAATATCGGGTCAGGTAATTGATTTCCGCGACGCTCTACCCAACCAAGAAACCCGTCCAAAGATTTATGCTCCCCTCGATGAAGTGGCATAACCACACCTTTTACTACCTTTACTCAAGCAACAATCTATTGTGATTGCCCTGTCTCGTTACCCTTCTTTGTCAAACCTGATCGATCTATCATTTATCTACTAATATCTCAAACGTTCTTCACCTAATTTTCTTACCCCAAAAGTAGGTAACACTTTGGCAAAATTGACATAAACAACGTTGAATTTTATCTCTGCTGAAGCCAAGCTCGCCATCCGCCGAACGAAGTAATCTCAATAGCGCCATAAATACCCATGGGTTCGCAGATAAAACCCAAAACACTTTGCCCATTTGAGAGAACAACTTTTCCGATTCCCAAAGGACTGGGAACATTTTCAACAAACGAGCCAAAATTTGCAGCTGGTACTGACCATACCTCAGCAGCGATGGCCGCACCCTCTTTTTCGTCGCGAATCAATCCGGGACGTAATGGTGGACCACCCTCTAGAGCATACATTCGATAGATCGGTGCAGTATCAACGACCCGCTTTAACGTCGCCCCCCGCTCGATCAACTGCCAGTTCAATGGCAATCCAGAAAGATGTGCTCCACACACTAAAATGTCTATACTTTTAGGATTAGATACCAGCTTATTTTCATGATTGTTGGAAACATAACCTGTGTTGCCCACTGTAAGCGCGAATATAGACTGAAATGTATTAGCAATGGAGAGTAGCCATCGATCACTCATGCATGGACCGACTAAAGAAACCGAGAAAGGCATAGAACTGTCATGTTTTCTTTTAATCAACTGTGTGGGAACCACAACAGAAGCGAGATCAAGTAAATTCACAAAGTTGGAGTAATACCCCAGCTTTGTATTCGCATTAATTGGATCGTCAAGCATCTCTTTGATAGTGAAATGACATCCAACTGTAGGAGTTATCAGGCAATCCAGATCACTCATCAATCGTTCGCAAATAATCTTTAATTCACGCAGTCGATATTGAGCCTTGAACAAGTCAGTAGCCAATAATTTACCGCCAGGTTCAATAATTTCTCGAACAATGGGGAACATGCTTTGAGGTTTTAGACTAATCATTTGTTCGGTGGTTATGAAACGCTCACTGATCCAAGGTCCTTGATAAAGTAATTCCCCCGCCTCCTCTAAGGGCCGAAAGTCAATCTCTTTAAGTGTGAAGCCTCGATCCATTAAAACTTCTAAAGTTCGAGAATAGGCTTCAAAATACGCATCATTACCAAAAAACCTAAGCTGCTCTTTTTTAATAACACCTAGAGTAAGATTAATATCCGCCAAACCATAGTGTCGCGTTGCGTTAAAATATGGGAGCTCTCGACTATGACTGTAATCGCTATCAAATCGTGCGGCGACATCCAATACCTCATTGGCATCATCAGAACTGATGGCAAAGATACTTACACAATCAAGACTTCTGCAAGCATCAATCACACCCGAACCGGATATAAGACCCAAACTGGGTTTTAGCCCGATCAGATTATTAAAACAGGCAGGAATCCGTCCTGAACCAGCGGTATCAGTGCCCAGACTAAAAGTAGAGAGACCCATAGCAACTGCGACTGCCGAGCCAGAACTGGAACCACCACTAATAAGATCGAAGTCGAAGCTGTTGTGGCAAACTCCATAGGGCGAACGAGTTCCATTCAAGCCTGTGGCGAACTGATCAAGATTGGTCTTACCGATTGGTATAGCTCCAGCATCAATCAGCAGCTGGACGGCCAACGCAGACTTTTTTGGTAGATACGCAAAATCAGGACAACCACCCGTGGTTGGAACCCCACGTAAGTCAATATTGTCTTTTATTGAAAAAGGAATACCCCATAGTGGATGATCGTCAAAATTCTTATGCATCAGGCTATTAATAAAGCGTTGAATCCAGCAAAGTGAAGGTGGCTTGATAAAAATGTTGTAGTGCTTCAAGGCATCTGCTGCGTTAATTATGCTTTCTACAAGTTTTTGTGGCACCAACTCACCACGTCGGTATGACTCGCGGAGCGTTTTCATACCTAGGTTAAGGATGTCATGTCTGGGTACCCTCATAAGCTTGCCTCTCGGCACGAAAATACAATCAGGGTCTGTCCTGACTTAACTCGACTAGTTTCTTTTATAGGAATTTTTGCTACCAAACCGTCAAAGGTTGCACGAACCTCAATCTCCATTTTCATAGACTCTAGAATCATCACAACCTCGCCTTTTTCCACAAATTCACCTTTTTTTACAATTATTCGCCAAACTGATCCCGAAGCTGGGCTCTGTAACACAAAGTCTCCCTCAACATCGCCGATATCTTCGTTTAAATGGTCAGCCTCTTGGACAGAAAATTGAAATTGGCCATCATGGTGCCAACGATTTAGCTCCTCATCAAAAGCGTTTTTTCTTTTCGTCACGAAACGTTCGGTACTTTCTAGATTCTCATCCAAAAGTTTTTGGTAATCGGGGATGCTGAACGTACCATCCAAAATTGTCGGAGAAAATTGGCCCAGCGGAAAATCAAACCTAATCTTGAGTAACTCATCATGACTAACTTCATAAAATCGAATCTGATCAAAAAAACGTAACAAATAAGGACGTGAAAATTCGTGTGTTTGATGAAAGCGATTCCACATCTGTAACGTGCGCCCTACAAGTTGATAGCCGCCTGGACCCTCCATACCATAGATACAAAGGTACGAACCACCAATACCAACGGAATTCTCGGCCGTCCAAGTTCGTGCGGGATTATACTTAGTGGTAACAAGGCGATGTCGCGGATCAATTGGTACTGCAACGGGCGCACCCAAATACACGTCGCCTAATCCCAGAACTAGATAAGAGGCATCAAATATAATTTTTTTAACATCTTCTAGGCTATCAAGACCGTTAATCCTTCGAATAAACTCAATATTATCGGGAAACCATGGGGCGTCCTCACGCACTGCCTGATCATATTTACGAACTGCATAACGGCAAGCATCATCATCCCAAGACATTGGAAGAAAAAGTGTGCGGGAGGTCACACTCATTACATCAATCTGTGCCGACAAACTGCTCTCAGCAACTTGTAATTGATCTATCAGTCTTGTAGCTGATAGTCTTTGTGGATCGTAATGCAGTTGCAAGGATCGAATCCCAGGGGTCATCTCATTGACGCCCGCCACGGGATTTTTTTTCAACCACTCCATGAGAGCATGAACACGTAGTCGAAGACGAAAATTAATCTCCGGCCGACCATACTCGACAAGCAAAAATTTGTCTCCAGCTCTGCGGTAGCATATGTCATCCCCGTACTCACACGAACTCAAAGTCAACAGTATGGGAGATGATCGCTCCTCCGGTTGCACTTGAACTTGGATCTCTCTTAACTCTTGTATGCAAATTAACCCAGCCGCCTCTAACTCAGTCGCCTTACTTACACTGATTGGTATAAAGTGAATTTTATCGCCAGCACGCAGTTGACCGAGTTTCCAAAGATCAGCGGTAATTACTGTTGCAGGACATACGAAGCCGCCCAGAGATGGGCCATCTGGACCAAGGATTACGGGCATATCTCCAGTAAAATCGACCGTCCCAAATGCGTATGCATTATCATGGAGATTGGATGGGTGCAAACCTGCCTCACCGCCATCCTTTCGGGCCCACTCAGGTTTGGGACCAATAAGTCTTACCCCAGTGCGACTTGAGTTGTAGTGGACTTCCCAATCACAGGAAAAAAAAATTTCGATGTCTCTTTCAGTGAAGAAATCCGGTGACCCATGCGGTCCATAAGTTACCCTTATGCCTAGAGGTGCGCGAGTGTAAGTGTTAGATTTGAAAAAATCCGGAATGAGCGGCTCTGGCAGGCCCATCCGCTTAAGATTTGGTTGCAACGCCTCCTCATTTAAACGAAGCACATCACCGGAGCGAAGACAACGTCCATTATGACCACCAAAATTACCTAAAGTAAACGTTGCTTTAGATCCAAGATACTCTGGACAGCGAATACCTCCCGCAATCGCGAGATAGGTGCGAGCTCCGCTACTTTCGAAAACATTTCCTAAAACTAATTCTGAGCCTGGTGGAATACTGTAAACCTTCCAACAAGCAAGCTTCTTTATAGTTTCTCTAGCAGGGAGAAGAATTTTTAACTCAGCCTCTATTTGTGCTCCGACAAGAACTACCGTCGTAGCTTTGCTAAATACTAAGGTCGGTCCATAAAGAACAATCTCTAACCCTGCCGCATCATGATCATTATCCAATAATCGATTTGCGAGTCTGAACGAATTGCTGTCAAACGGCCCGGAGGGAGGAACTCCAACAGACCAGTATCCAATACGGCCGGGCAAGTTTTGCACCGTTGTTTGCGCGCCACCAGACACCACGTCAATTCGTGCAGGCTCAAAAGCAAAATCATCAAGATAATTCGTGGTCACCTCACCCGCTTTGAGCCGGTTATCCTGCAAAAAAAGTTGCAGATACTCGAGATTATTTTCACAACCATAAACTTTTGAGTTTTTAATAACTTTATGTAACAGAGATAACGACTCCATGCGAGACTCGGTATGCACAATTAATTTCGCCAGCATAGGATCAAAATCTGGTGGAATATGAATGCCAGCCTCAATCCAAGTCTCCACGCGGATATTCTCTTTATCTCCGCCCCTGTAAAAGTCAACCTCAGTTAATTGATCCGATGCCGGACGGAAGTTCAGGTAGGGATCCTCCGCATATACCCGCACTTGCATAGAGTGCCCGCTAACTTTCAATCTCTCTCTCTCTTTGTTCAAGTCTATGGAAATTTTCGCAACGCTTTCAAAGGCTAAAAACAACATCCATCTGACTATGTCTATCCCGAAAACTTCTTCGGTCACGCCATGCTCAACTTGCAAGCGAGTATTCACTTCTAAAAAATAAAAATTGCCGGTATCGATATCTAATATGTATTCTACAGTTCCGGCGCTTCGATAGCCGACTCTAGCTAGTAAGCGCTCTGACCAATCATATAAGCAAAGTCTAGTATCAAAAGCTAAGTTCGGTGCCGGACACTCCTCAACGACCTTTTGGTTTCGACGCTGGCATGAGCAATCACGGTCACCAATTGTTAGCACCTTTCCCCTTCCGTCACCAAAGGCCTGTACCTCAATATGGCGCGCACGTTGAATAAATTTCTCGACGAACACTCCGTCGTTTCCAAAATTTTTAAAGACTTGACGTTTGACTTTTTCAAACGATTCTTCAAGTTCAACTTCATCTAAGCAAATAGTCATGCCTATACCACCTCCACCGGCAGTTGATTTCAACATAACCGGATAACCGATGCGCGTTGCTTCTATTTTTGTTTTTTTCAAATTAGCCATAAGTTGAGAGCCGGGCAACAGCGGAATATTGCACTCCATGGCGAGAGCACGCGCTTTGTGCTTCAACCCAAATATGGATATATGTTCCGATTTAGGTCCAATAAATATCAGACCTTGATCTTCACAGCGATCCACAAATTCAGCATTTTCACTCAAAAATCCGTATCCCGGATGGACTGCGACAGCCTTGGTCTCGCGGGCAATTTCCAAAATACGATCAATATCCATGTATGTGTGAAGCGGTTGATTCTGTTCAGGAGTCTCGGGATTTAAACAAACAGATTCATCGGCAATACGAACATGTAAACTGCAAGAATCGCAAACAGCGTAAATTGCAACCGATGGAACGTCCATGGCTTTGAGTGTCCTGATAATGCGAGTGGCAATAGTACCTCGGTTCGCAATTAACACTTTTCCAAGCTGAGTCATATCAATCGCTCTGCCACTTCTAGACAATTTTGGTCCAAGAGAACTCTAGAAAACCTATGCGTCTAACTTTCGGGACGGATAAATTTAATTCCAGATCAGAACTTCAATTGGCGTTGGATTAAATCCGCTACAAGGATTATTCATTTGGGGACAATTAGAAATGAGCATCACTACATCCATCAATGCCTCTAACTCAACATATTTTCCTGCAGCAGATATCCCATCCTCAAAAGTTAATCCGCCCTTCTCAGTCACTGGCACGTTCATGAAAAAATTAATATTATGAGAGATATCTCGCTTGTCAAGTCTGTACTCTGGATGCTCTGAGAGAGCCAGCATCCAACTATCTCGACATGAATGCATGAATCGTTTGTCTTGGTGATAACGGACCGTGTTACTCTCAGAGGAACAAGCCCCACCTAATGTATCATGACGGCCGCAAGTATCAGCTACGATCTTTAGCATCGGACGATTAACGTTAGAAAGCAAAGAAGAGCCGGCTGTAAGATAAAGACTTCCCTGTTCGCGAATTGTGTCTGAAGCACTATAACGTTCACTGGGGTCTTCTGAGCTATAGAATAAAGTGTCCACAGCCTGATTTCCCTCCAAATCAACAATGCGCGCTGTTTGACCCGTTTCTATCAACGTTATGAAATAATCCCCAGAATCTACGACCTCTCGCAGGATCGCCTGCCGAGGAGAAAAACTGCTATTGATCATTTTGACGTTTGCTAAAACCATAATGTTCAATCTTCTCTATTGATTAAGATTTGACAAATCAACGCTGTTGGGCGCCACATACTGACCTTCAGCACCGAGGTAATAAACTGCGTTGTTAGCAAAACCACGACGATTTTCCTCACAAAAATTCATACACCTATCATTAGGGGTCAAAGGAAGTGCTAAGCCAATTTCAATTTGGACAGAATTATCAGGGTAATCTTTTGCACGAGAAAGCGGATGTGGGCATGCATGCATAATGACCAAAGAGTCCATCTCTATCCTCAACGTAACTTGGGAGCCACACTTATTTGCTTCAGAATCTAAAGTCAAGATGCCCAGATGATCTGCATAAACTTTACTGAACCAGTTTAAATTAGACGCTAAATCCTTTCTTCCCAAACCATATTTAGCAAGCTCCACCAAAAAAGCATCCGTCCCATTCTGAGACCAGGAATTACGATCGTTCTGGTAGTCACGCTTTCCATAACATTGCTCCACATGCTCAGCATGCGAGCTTCCACAAACCGAGTCATGCCAACCCATAGTATCGTGAATAACGGATGCAAAAATGCGGCCCATATCAGAATAAAGACAATGTCCCTCTCCAATCTTGAAGGTATGCTGACACTTTAAGGTATCCGGAGCATTATATCGTTCCAAAAAATTCTCTGAGTTATAAAATAACATCCCAATATTGGCACCACCCTCTGTGTCGGTCATTCGAATGACGGTGCCCCGCTTTAGTCTCAGAGAACAATGACCACCAGCAGGAATTTGTGTGGAGTAATCGATAGACTTTATCATCACAAGTCCTCATAGATATAAAGCGTCAATACCTTCAGCAGCACTTGTAGCGAGCTACCCAGCGTCTTCTCCGAACTCTACCAAAACACCTCGCGACATTTAATAGCTGCGGGCATACCATTTATACAAATTCATGCCCCCTTTCTTTGTCACCTAGTTAACCAACTCGAGCATATCAGGGGGAATGAAGTGAGCCGAAACCGCTTCGTCGAGATACACATCAACAACAGTATTACTTTGAAATGCAAACTGAGCACACTCCAAAAACACAACTTAATTCACACAACATGGGAAGACATGCATGTAAGTGACGTTGGCTAGTTGAGATCAGCAAAAAATTTAATCTAACAAAGAGTATGCCTCTTTTCAAACGAGATTCAACAATTTGCTTTTAGGAGGACCCCTATATTCGCTAAGATTAAAAAAACGAGTAAATAGTTTGCACCAAATAAATGCTTTTTCTTCACTCTATTGGACTAAAAAGGAGCAATATTATTTAGAAAGCGGTCAAACCCTATTGAATTTTGACCATAGAACGCCGCAGCGCGAAGCTGCATTAGATTGGACGCTTTCGACTTGTAATGATATTGAAAATGTGCCGATATTGGCATGTTTAATGCTTATACTCTTTTTATAAATCACTGAAATCCACTTGATCTACTCTATCTAAATTACTTTGGAGTTCCGCATGAAAAAAAGATTGGCCGTCGCTCTTTTGACTCTGTTA
>MDTC01209861.1_pt1 | contig 19590 bp, 23 predicted proteins | sample 811181 | NCBI WGS metagenome assembly MDTC01 (sample SAMN05326644, study PRJNA326480) | marine metagenome | isolation source: seawater | place: Pacific Ocean: North | collected 2011
CCGTGACGTCCTAAGCCAATGCCAATGAAACCGCTATCCGGTCTGTTCTTGGCTCTGGCATGCGTCCTCGGGATCGCGGCTACGGGCTGTGTTTTCGAATTGGCGTATGGCGATCCGGATCTGGGAGTCAATCCGACGCGTTGGATCCTGGGTTTGAGTCTTCCTGCGACTCTTGGGTCACTTCTGGTCGCGATTCGTCTCAACAAACCGGCCTGACACGCGTGCCCTGATCACTAAGGACTAATACGATCCCACTAATTACCAATTTTATTAATGGGTCGTCCTTGGAACGCAGCTGTTGCTCTTGCTGTCTTTGCTGCCACGGTTGCTACAGGTCTTCCGCAAGCAGTGAAGTCTCAAGGCTCCGTTTTTACTGCCGCCGATGTCGATGAAAGCCAATTTGTGATGGTGGCTGCTCCAATCGGCAAGGGCGAGAGCTCTCAGCTGAATATTTATGAGCAGCGCAGCAGCGCCCGTCCTTGTTTTGAGGTTTCGGGTGCTTCACCTGCGGTTGTGGATCCCCTGTTGGCCAGTTTTGACTTCACAGGAATTTGTAATCGCTACATCGATGGCAATGGTTATTCCTTGCGAATCGGAGGCGATGACCTTGGAACGCGATATCGGCTCTCCGTTGTAAAAACTGGCTCCGATGTGGAGTTGCTGGCGGTTCCGACACGTGATCCATCTCGCCCCACCATGGTGGTGGCCCGTTCAGGGGGTGCTGGCTACGGCTTCCTGCAACTAGTTCTTGAACCTGGGTGGAAGTTGATGAGGCGTCAATACGGCAAACGCACGCTTGGACATTTGTACGTGTATCGGGATCAGGCGCCTGGGCTTTCTAGTGCTCTCTAAATCCCTATCCCTTCGCTTGCTACATTACTTTGCTGGATATCCTTGCTTGTTGAATGACTCAGGTCACGGTTGGAGAAAATGAAGGCATCGAATCTGCCCTACGGCGCTTTAAGCGTCAGGTCTCCAAGGCCGGGATCTTTGCGGATCTCAAGCGCCTCCGCCATCACGAGACACCAATCGAGAAATACAAGCGCAAAGCTCAGCAGCGTCGTCGTCGTCGCTGATTAATTTTAATTTTTAACATTGGTCGTTCATGTTCCGTTGAAAAATCGACGATCGGTATTTTGACGGTTTCTTTTTTTTGATGATCTCTCGAGACTGAAGTCATCTCGCAAGTGATCGTCATGGCACCAATGCTTAAGTCGTTTCGCGACTGGGTTGGAGAGACTCTCTCTCACGCCATTGGGAATCCAAGTGAGGAAAAGAGAAACGTTCCTCCCCAGATTGGATTCCAGCCCTACAGGGATGTTCCTGACCATGGAGGGCGTTGAGAGCCTCGGGACTCATGGCATAGCCCCTGGGACTAGGTCATAGCAACGAAAGCAGAGGGCTTCTGCAACATGTTGTTTGCCCACCGAGGATGTGGCTTCTAGGTCAGCAATGGTTCTTGCAACGCGCAGCAGCCTCAAACTGCTGCGCATACTCAGCTGACGTTTTGACACCACTTGCTCCCAGCATTTGAAAGCGGCCTCCTCAATGCTCCCGAAGCGGCCAAGCTGCATTGCGCTGAGTTGGCTATTGAGTAGACCTTCGGGATTGCGTTTGCACATTTTGATGCGTGCTTGATGGATCACATCGGCTGAGAGGCTGTTATTCGTTCGAGAATCCGTTTCAGTTAGGCAATGGCGTAGTTGGCTTGTCGGTATTGGTTCAAGGCGGCACTGAAGATCGATGCGATCTAAAAAAGGACCGGAGAGGCGACTCCAGTAGCGCTGTCGTTGTAGCTCAGAACAGCGACAGCGGTTTGAGGGATCTCCATGCCAGCCGCAAGGACAAGGATTGGTGGCTGCTACCAAAGTCACCCGACAAGGGAACGCGCAGCGCAGACGGGCTCGGCTGAGCCAGAGAACCCCTTCTTCCAGAGGCTGACGCAACTGATCGAGGAGTGATCTAGGGAATTCGGTTAATTCATCCAAAAACAGCACTCCTCCATGCGCCAGGCTCAATTCACCTGGACGGGGATTCCTGCCCCCACCCAGGAGACCTGCAGCGGAGGTGCTGTGATGTGGAGAACGGAACGGACGCTGCTGAACCAGGTTGGTCACACTGTCCAGCGTTCCAGCAATGGATTGGAGGCGAGTGAGTTCAAGTGCCTCAGCGTCGCTCAGAGGCGGAAGAATCTTGGGAAGTTGACGCGCCAACATCGTTTTGCCACAGCCAGGGGGGCCAACCATCAAGAGGTGATGTCCTCCTGCGGCAGAAATCGCAAGGGCCTTTTGAGCTAAATGTTGAACCCTCGGAGACGCTGAGTCCAAAGCTTCTGAAGGGCTTGGTTTTGGGCTTGAAGTGGTCCCTGTCTGTGCGGTCTTTTTGTTTTTTTGCTGAGTAGCGCTTTTGCGCTTGATCCCGGGACGAAGTCGCTCAACGAGTTGCCTGAGATCGTTGGCGCTGACCACTGTGAGTCCTGCTACGAGCGAGGCTTCTGCCGCGTTGGCGGATGGGACTACAAACGCCCTCGCTTTCTGGATCTTTGCTTGGCAGGCGATCGCCAGAATTCCGCGGCATGGTCTCAAGCTTCCGTCCAGTCCAAGTTCTCCTGCGCAGCACAGTCCCTCCAGCCTTTTTGGATCGAGCTGACCGCTGGCCACCAGTAAGGCCAGTGCGATCGGGAGATCGAAAGCTGGCCCCTCCTTGCGTAGATCGGCTGGCGCCAAATTGACGACAACACGAACAAGAGGACCACGAAAGCCACTGTTGCGCAGCGCTGCCCGCACACGTTCTCGTGATTCTTGAATGGCAGTATCTGGTAGTCCCACAAGCTGCAATCCAGGGAGTCCTGGAGCAAGGTCGACTTCCACGGTCACAGGCAGCGCCTCCATCCCTTGAATGGATGCGCTCAAGCAGCGTGCCAGCATTGTGTTTTAGCGGTGTAGGCATCTGATGCCCCACCCGTCTCATGCACTGTTCTGAACAGTTTTGTGATCATGGCTGGTGACACGATTTTTGCTCGCATCCTTCGTGGAGAGATTCCTTGTGATGAGATTTACAGCGATGACCGATGCCTGGCGTTTCGCGACATCGCCCCTATCGCGCCTGTTCATCTTTTGATCATTCCTCGAAAGCCCCTGGAAAGCCTGCGAGAGGCCGACGAAACGGATGTGGAACTACTGGGCCATTTGCTGTTGGTTGCCGCGAAGGTTGCGAAACAAGAGGAGTTGGATTCTTGGCGAACGGTGATCAATAGCGGAGAAGGAGCAGGGCAGACCGTGTTCCACCTGCATGTGCATGTGATCGGTGGGCGTTCCCTGGATTGGCCTCCCGGATGATGGTTTGGCTTGTGAGAATGGCTCCATGACAGCGTCTCCTATCGCCAGCGGCGGCCCGTTTAAAAACCTGCGTAATCAGCTCACGAAGCTGCGCCATCTGGCCCAACCGTTTTTTTTGCCGTTGGATCAGGCCAGTGGTTGGCAGTTCATTTGGCTTCTGGTTTGCCTTCTGTTTTGCGTTGGAGGTTTGGTTCTTGCGGTTCTTACCGCTTTGATCCGCAGTCTTGATCAGTTTCAGCCTGTCTTAACGGAGAAGTACCTCGCTGGAGTTTCGGGAACACTCGCCACGATTTGGAGCAGCTGGTGGGGGGTGGCTTTTGTCGCTCTTTTCCTCATTGGCTTAGCCAGTTTCGTTGCCTTCCGTCAGCAATTGCGTCAAAGACGTTGGCTGAATTGGGGCCTATTAGCCACGATTGTGTTCATGTTGCTTGCTGTTAACGGAATTAATACGGGGATTGGGTTTATCTATCGAGACATTACGAATGCATTGGTGGGTAAGGATCAAGGAGGTTTCTATGGCCGGCTGTCTATCTATGGTGCGTGTTTTGTGATTGCTCTCCCTATCAGGGTGACTCAGGTTTATATCACTGCAAAACTAGGGATTATTTGGAGGGAATGGCTGTCCCGATCTTTAATTGGTGATTATATGAAAAATAAAGCGTATTATGTTCTTAATCCGAATAGTGAAGCTGAAACTGATATTGATAATCCAGATCAGAGGATTACTCAGGATACGGAGTCTTTCACTGCGCAAAGTCTCAGTCTCGCTTTAGGGCTGTTTGATGCTCTTCTGACCTTTTCTCTAAACATATTGGTGCTATGGAGTATTAGCTCTAGGCTTACATTCGCACTGTTTGGTTATGCTGCAGTTGCTACAAGTTTGCTTATCATTTCTGGTCGAAATCTGGTTAGAATCAACTATGATCAGCTTCGTTATGAGGCTGATTTTCGTTACGGACTGGTTCATATAAGAGATAATGCTGAGTCGATTGCTTTTTATTCAGGCGAGGGTCAAGAAAAACAAGAGTCTTATAGGCGTCTTGGATCTGTTGTTAAAAACTTCAACCTCCTAATTATTTGGCAAGTCATTATTGATGTGATGCGCCGTTCGGTTTCGTATGCGGGTGTTTTTCTCCCCTTCCTTGTGATGGCGCCAGTTTATTTTGCAGGTGAAATAGATTTTGGAGTCTTTAATCAGGCTAATTTTGCATTCAATATGGTTGAAGGATCACTCTTCTTTATTGTTGCTCGAATTGAGCAACTAGCTCAATTCGCCGCTGGTATCAGTCGCCTAGAAGGATTTCAGAGCAAAGTCGAGCAGGTGGGGCATCAAGCGCCGAGTAGCAAAAGCCGGGTTGTTCCTGGCAGTGACAGCATTGTGATTCGTTCCGCGGATTTGTATCCTCCGAATGCAAAAAATCCAGTAATCGAAGATCTTACGATTAACATAGGAGATCATGACAAGCTTTTAGTTGTAGGTCCATCTGGATGCGGTAAGACATCATTGCTGCGCATGATTAGCGGCCTTTGGGAGCCCGATCGAGGCAGTGTTGAGCGTCCATCGATGGGCGATCTGTTGTTTATCCCTCAGAAGCCGTACATGTTGTTGGGTTCCCTGCGAGAACAGCTCTGTTATCCAGCAGATGAGGATCGTTTTAGTGACGAGCAGCTGAGGAGTGTGCTGGAACAGGTCAACCTGCAGAAGCTTGTGACACGGTATCCAGATCTTGATATCAAGCAGGATTGGCCGCGCATTCTTTCCCTAGGGGAACAGCAACGTCTAGCTTTTGGTCGATTGCTTTTGAATTCGCCGCGTTTTGTGGTGCTTGATGAGGCGACCAGTGCTCTTGACGTGAAAACTGAAAGGCAGCTTTATGAGCTGCTTGTAGATCGTGATCTTTCATTCATTAGTGTTGGACATCGCCCTTCCCTCAAGCACTTCCATACCAATGTGCTTGAGCTTCGAGGTGATGGCGATTGGAGCCTCATTCCCGCGAGTAGCTATGAACCAGAACAAGTCTGATCCAAAGATGAATCGCACTTCTGAGGTCAATTCGACACCTCCCTCTAACCAAGGGCTTAGTGCCACAACCTCTGATCATCCAGCTTTTGGTTGGAGCGGCTATGCCGAGAGGATCAATGGGCGTTTTGCCATGATCGGCTTCTCAGCTGTTTTAATCACGGAAGTCTTTAGTCATGACACTTTTTTGCATTGGGCAGGGTTGATTCCCTGACTATGGAAGGCGAATTAGGTCCACATCCCAGCGTCCTCTTCGGCTCACCTGAACGGCTAGTAGCCGACCATTTCCATTAAGGCTCACGGAGCGAGGAATCCCAGGTGGATTGATCGGCAGTTTTTGCAAGGCGTTGACGTTTCGTCGATAAAGCATCAATTCTGTTCGTTCTTCTCGTTGGCGGACCAATGCGATCCTCTGACCGTCACCACTCACGCTGAGGCTGATTGTTTGAGAATCGGCTTGATTGATCCCATTGAGTGGAACAGGGGTCCCGCTGCTCAGATCAACCAGTTCCACTCTCTCTCTCCCGTTTTTGCTGGCCAGGCTGGCGAGCCAACGTTGTCCCATGGATGGGTATCGCCTGCTATCGGCGGTGCGTTGTAGCGATGCACCGATGCGTGACATGGGGCGAATGCCGTTTTGACTGCATCCAAGAATGGCTGAACAGAGCAGAAGAACCGATGTGATCAGTCGCCCCCTCATCGGTTGAGCTCGCTTGGAGTCGTGCGGCGCTGGCCTGCAGGTCTGTCGGGCTCAATCAATCCGCTTAAGTCAATCAATTCAATGCGCCAACGACCTTGATCAGCAGTTTGAATCGCGATCTGGCGTGCATCTGGAGCAAGGCTGACCTGCACAGGATCTCGTCCTGAGGGCAAGCGCAATGGGTGAGCCTTGCCGCTCTGGCGGTCTTCAATTAAGACCATTCGGTGATTGCCGCGTTGCGTTACCACGGCAAGGTAACGACCGTTCCAACTTAAAGATGGCGAGCTGTGGGGCTGATGGCGTGAGAGGTGGCGCAAACGCAATTGGGCTCCACCTTGGACGTTGCGCAGTTGAACGGTTGGCCTGCCGTTTTGATCAACGATGACGGCTAACAACCGTCCATCCCCGCTGAGTGCTGGATCTTGTTGTTGTGATGCAACCAAGCCAGATGGGGCACGGGTCGATCTGCCTTCGCACCCCCAAACTGACAGCGCCAAAAGCACTGCGATAAGCAGTCTGGTCATAACTGTTCGCTGCCCGGACGCTTAATCGTCGAAGCGAGAACTGTTATCCCTTGGGCGGGAACTACGAGGAGGCGTGCGGTTGGTTTCCCTTCCAGTGGGTGCGCTCTCTTCAGTCCTCGGTCCACGGCTTGTTACCGGGGCCGAGGAGGCTCTACGGGGACTCGGCGAGTAAGCAGCATCCTCAGCCTCACGTCGTAATGGGCTGCCTTGAGGGACTCCAGGCTTTGGTTCTGATCCGCTGCTGCGGCCTGGCCCTCGGGTGTTGGGCGAAGCAGTAGCTGCTGATGAGGAACGAGGAGAAGGATCAGGCCGCGACGGAGAAGCGGCAGGGGTGGGCCTAGATCCTCGACGTTGATCTTGTCGCTGTGCACGCCGATCTCCGAAGCTCGGACCACTTGGGGTTGACTCTTCGTTGCGACCAAATCGGGCCATGCGCCGATCCTGCTCACTGTTCTCCGACCACCCTGCAGAAGGTTCAGGACGTTGGCGGCTTCGGCTAGCAGCTTGCTCTGGAATCGCTGCTCTGGAGGTGCGTCTTGGACGATAAAAATCTTGTTCAGGTCTCTCATCCTGATCCGCTCCCAGGCCACCAAACCTGCGGTTTATGGGTTGGGGATCGTCGAATCTGTCGTATGGATCGTCATAACCACCACGCAACCCACCAGGGGGATTAGCGGCTTCTGGCTCATCATCGAAATAGGCAGATCGTCGTGCCTGCTCAGCAGAAATGCCCCTAAGCCGCACACTCTCGTAGGCAAAAAAGACGGTAGTTCCGGCTAGTAGGAATTGACCGAACTGCAAAATCGGGTCGAGACGCCAGCCCTGGAAGAAAAGGATCCCTCCGCAAAGGAGGCCAATCGCTGCGAAGAAGACGTCGTAGTCGCGGGCTAGTGCGGGCTTAAAGCTGCGCATGAAGTAGAGCAGTGCCCCACCAACAGCAAGCACGATTCCAACAATGCTGGCCCAATTTAGACTGGCATTAACCACAGTGAAGCTCTCTGATAACGACCTGCGTGGAACCGAAGCCCCGGTCAAGTTGGACTCAGTCTACGGAGCGTGAAAAGGTCTTCAAAGTTTGCGATCAACTTGGTCTGTTTGGCTGAGAAAAAAGAGCCCAATCGAAGCGGGGATCACGACGATCGCGACACCAGCAACGAGGCTGGTCAAGAAATTGGAGAGGGAAGGCGTCATAGGGGTTTGGATCGAAAGCTTTCAGACAAGCCTGATTCGGTGCGATCCTAGGGATCAAGATCAACTTTCTACGATTACAGCTCTATTGCTTAGGGCTTTGTGACGCCAATGCTTGTCGCGATCCTCCCAACTCTGAACTTGGCACTGGGTTTGCTGTTGGCCGCATGGGCGCTCACGTTTCTTGCTCGCATCGTGCTCACCTGGTACCCCAAGGTGGAGCTCAATCAAGGTTTGTGGCCTCTGGTGGCCTGGCCGACTGAGCCGATCTTGGCGTTGACCCGTCGAGTGGTGGCTCCGATCGGAGGCGTAGATGTCACCCCTGTCATCTGGGTTGGTGTGCTGAGTTTGGTGCGTGAACTGCTGGTCGGCCAGCAGGGGTTGCTTTCTCTAGTCCTCATTCGTGCGCAGTCCATCGCCTGAATATCCGCTCAAACAGCGCTAAAGCATCTCTTCTTCAACAAATTTGGTGTGGACGTCGCCCCTTTGAAATTCTGGGCGATCGAGCAAACGCAGATGAAAATCCACGGTTGTAGGGATTCCGGTAATGGCGCACTCATTGAGAGCTCTTTTCATGCGCTCAAGAGCGGCAGGGCGATTGGGTGCCCAGATGATCAATTTCCCGATAAGGGAGTCATAAAAAGGAGGGATGTCATAACCCGTATAGACGTGACTGTCGACACGAACACCAGGTCCTCCAGGTGGCAACCAGCCTGTGATGCGGCCAGGAGCTGGGCGAAAATTGTGCAGAGAATCTTCGGCGTTAATTCGGCATTCGATCGCATGCCCGTTGAGCTGAATATCCTTCTGCTCAACACTGATCGGTTCTCCCCCGGCGATGCGCAGCTGCTCGGCAATCAGATCGATGCCAGTCACCATTTCTGTGACGGGATGTTCCACCTGGATGCGGGTGTTCATCTCCATGAAATAAAAACCACCGCTGCGATCCAGGAGAAATTCCACCGTGCCGGCACCTTCGTAGTTGATGCTGCGCGCGGCAGCGATTGCAGCCTCTCCCATCCGTCGACGCAGCTCAGGGTCGAGAGCAGGGCTCGGTGCTTCCTCAAGCAATTTCTGGTGACGTCTTTGAATCGAACAGTCCCGTTCACCAAGATGAACGACGTTGCCGTGACGATCTGCCAGCACTTGGACTTCAACGTGCCGAGGACGATCGATGAATTTCTCTAAATAAAGCCCTGGATTGCCAAATGCTGCGTCGGCTTCGCCCTGGGCTGCTTTGTATAGCTTCACCAACTGATCGGGACTGGGTACGAGACGCATCCCACGGCCACCGCCTCCAGCAGTGGCTTTAATCATGACTGGGTAGCCCATGGCCGCAGCGAGTTCGGCAGCTGCCTCCGTGTTGGGCAACAGTCCTTCGCTGCCAGGCACCGTTGGGACTCCAACGGCCTGCATGGTCGCTTTTGCCGTTGATTTGTCTCCCATCGATCTGATGGCATGAGGAGACGGCCCGATGAACGTGATCCCGTGATCGCGGCACATTTCGGCGAATCGGTCGTTTTCGGCCAGAAAGCCATAACCGGGATGAATGGCATCCACACCACGGGAGGTTGCTGCAGCCAGGATGTTGGGGATATTGAGATAGCTCTTGTTGCTGGGGCCTTCGCCTACGCAAACCGCTTCATCAGCTAATTGCACATGAAGAGCAGTGCGATCAACGGTGCTGTACACCGCAACCGTGCTGATGCCGAGTTCACGACAACTTCTCAGGATTCGTAGGGCAATCTCGCCGCGGTTGGCGATGAGTACCTTGCCGATGGGCATTCCGCAGCATCAGAGCCAGGGCGGATCGTATCAGCGGTAAGTCCTTTCTAGCCCTGTCGGTATACTCATCCCTCGACAAAGCAACGAAGCTGAGTCGCCACGCGGATGTGGTGGAATTGGTAGACACGCACGTTTGAGGGGCGTGTGGCTTCGGCCTTGCGAGTTCAAGTCTCGCCATCCGCATTTTTTTTCAGCCCAATCGGCACAGAATGTGACGCCACAAACCACGGACGAAACCCTGTCTGTGGTGTTCGTTTCCAACGGCCCAGGAGAACTCGCAACTTGGGTCCGTCCTCTTGCGGAACAGCTGCATCGACGCTTGTTGATGCGTCCCCGTGCTTCCAGTTCGTTGATGAGCCTGCGACTCGTGTTGGTGCCATGTCCCAATGCAACGGGTACAGAGGCCATTGCTGCAGACCGTTGGCATCTTTTCGAGCGCATCACTAAGGCCAAGGACTTCTGGTCTCTACTGCTCCGGCCTTCCCATTTCGGGGCTTGGCCTGACCGAGGCGTGGTGGTCTTTCTGGGCGGAGATCAGTTTTGGAGCGTGTTGTTATCAGCTCGACTGGGCTATCGCCACATCACGTATGCGGAATGGGTGGCCCGTTGGCCGCGCTGGAATGATCGAATCGCAGCCATGGCCCCAGCGGTGCGGGATCAGTTGCCCAGACGTTTTCGATCTCGCTGCCGAGTGGTCGGGGATTTGATGGCGGATCTGTCAAACCATGCTCGCGAGGAAGCTCCACTTCCATCTGGTGAGTGGGTTGCTTTATTGCCAGGTTCAAAGCCCGCAAAGCTCAGTGTGGGTGTTCCCTTCTTGCTGGAGACTGCAGACCGGCTGGCGGCGCAACGCCCTGGATGTCGTTTTTTGTTGCCAGTGGCTCCAACCACTACGGCCAACGATTTGGTGCGTTACGTGGATAGATCGAATCCCATCGCTGCCTCTTACAAGACCGGGGTGGCTTCTATTGAAGAGGCTTGTTTTAGCGTGGGCTTACGGCGCCTTGTGACGCTCCACGGCACTGAGATTCACCTGCAGGAAAGTCCTCCAGCCCATGGAGTGTTGAGTCAGTGCAAACTTGCATTGACCACTGTGGGAGCCAACACAGCTGAACTTGGTTCGCTCGGAGTGCCCATGATTGTGCTGGTCCCAACCCAACATCTTGGGGTGATGCAGGCCTGGGATGGTTGGCTGGGCCTCTTGGCTCGTTTGCCCGGTCTACGCCGTCTGATTGGGCTTTTGCTAAGCGCTTGGCGTCTTCGAAACCATGGATTGATGGCCTGGCCAAACATCAGTGCAGGTCGAATGGTGGTTCCTGAGCGAGTGGGTCCAATTACACCTGAGCAGATTGCTCTTGAGGCTGACTCCTGGCTCGCGACACCGGAAAGGCTTGAGGGACAAAGGGAAGACTTGCGAGGGCTTCGGGGGCAGCCCGGTGCTGTCAGAGCACTCGCTGAGGAGGTTCAGGGACTCTTGCCACTGGCTCTTTCCGACTAGCTTCTGTGTAGCAAATGTTTTATTCATGGCTAGTTCGGTAGTGACGGGTGGCGATCGAGTTGAACGCACACCAGAAGAATGGAAAGAACAACTCAGTGCGAAACAGTTTCAGGTTGCCCGTCAGGGCGGAACGGAAGCTGCCTTTACAGGTGTCTACTGGGATCACAAGGATGAAGGTCTCTACCACTGCGTCTGTTGTGATGCGCCCCTGTTCAGCTCAAGCACAAAATTTGAATCGGGCACAGGCTGGCCAAGCTTCTGGGATGGAGTAACCAATGGTGCGATTCGCACCCATGAAGATCGGAGTCACGGCATGGTGAGAACGGAAATTATTTGTGCGCGTTGTGATGCCCATCTAGGGCATGTGTTCAACGATGGACCTGCGCCAACAGGCCAGCGCTATTGCACAAACAGCGCCTCCCTTAATTTTAAAAAGAAGGGCACGAATTGATTAGCAACTATTTAGCTCCCTGATGCCGAATGATCCCCACTTACCAGGGATCTTCGAAGGGTTCGCTTTCCCTAGCTTTAGTTGATGGAGGCTCTATCGGCTCCACATCAAGAGGTTCGCCTGGGCGTTCGACAGGACGACGTGATGCCGGTCTAGGGCGCTGTTCAAATCGCTGAACATCGTCAAGATCACGATCTCGAAATGGTTTTCGCTCCTTCTCTTGGTAGCGATTTTCGTCCTGAACATCTGCTTCGCGAAAGCGCTGCGGCTCTCGGAAGGAAGGGGGCTCTTCGTAAGTCTGGGGCTCGCGATAAGACGGTTGCTCTCCGTACATCTGGGGTTCGCGATAGGGCTGCTGATAAGACCCCTCTCTCTGTTGAATTGGTGCTTCATCGAGATAGCGACGCTCGAGAGTGTTGTCACTCCTTCGATCTTCAAGTTCGACGTACTCGAGTTCTCGTTCGGTTTCAAATCGCTGAGATTCAGAAGCTTCCAGCAACCTTGGCGCCTCTTCAACGGCCTGACCTGAGATGAGTTGATTTTCGACAGGCACGATATTGACCCTGTAGCGCTCCCTCTCCTGCTCCTCCCAGCTCGGGCCTCCGACCCCAAGCTTTTCCAAGACGCCGCTACTCAGTTGTTTGAGTTTGTCTTCGGCCCCCTCATAAACAATGATGCGGTCGGCTCCACTGCTGACGATTTCATCAACGGGAATTTCCCAGGTGCTGAGAACGCCTTCCCCCAGAAGGGGAACTCCAACAGCGCCCATCACCAAAGTGGTGAGTTCCCCTGTTTCGATGTCAAAAGAAAAGCCCAACACTCGGCCGAGAGTTTGCCCAGATTCAGTGATCACCTGGCAATTGATCACCCTGCTGTAACGGTCTGGTGAGAAAGCTTCGCTGAGAGAGTCTGCGGAATCGACAAGGATGACGTCGCCAACCTGGCGGATGCGATCGAGGGGCATCCAACGGGGCAGACCCGGCAAAAAACGCGTGAGCGGGTTGTCTCTCAGGCCGAGGGCGACCACTTCACGACGGTCAATATCCACTACCACTTCGCCGACAACACCCAGGCGTCTGCCGGAGTCTCGGGTGATCACTTGGGTCCCCATTAATTCCGACCGAAGCCACAGCCTGTCGCTAGGGACGGTCGCTAGAGGGTCATTGGGGGACGGAGAAGAGCTCAAACGTAGGCCTCAGCCGGAGCAATTCGATTCATTTTGACGTAAGACCCGGGAGCCCGCTGCTCAGGCTGCATCGGGTAATCCCACAACCTGGGTATGAGCACCACGCGCCTGGGTTACCCCGATGGTGCGCTGTGAAGCACCGATCATCGGTCGCCGGTGACTAACGACAAGGAACTGGGCTTGTTCGGCTTGACGGGCAATCAACGCTGCAAGACGTTCTACGTTCACACCATCAAGGAAACTGTCCACTTCATCGAGCGCATAGAAAGGTGAGGGCCGAAAGCGCTGCAGGGCGAATAAAAAACTGAGTGCTGTTAGTGACTTTTCTCCCCCAGACATGGCTGCCAAGCGTCGCACTGCTTTTCCTTTCGGGTGAGCCACCAGGGTGAGGCCTCCCTCGAGGGGATCATCAGGATTGTCCAGCTGCAGCTTTCCGTCCCCTTCGGACAGGCTCGCAAAAATTTCTCGGAAGTGACCATCTACGGCTTGAAAAGCTTCCATAAACGCTTCTTGCCGGAGTGTTGCCACCGTTTCAATCCTCAGAAGAAGTTCCTCTCGCTCTTGGCTGAGTACATCCAGGCGTTCTCCGAGATCTCCAAGCCGATGTTCCAGTGCCGTCAATTCTTCAAGAGCGAGCATGTTCACCGGTTCAAGGGCTTCCATTCGCTTCATGAGGTCTTGCAACTGCTCCTGCAGCGCCTCGAGACCGGCATTGCGAATGTCTTCGGGAATCTCTGGAAGTGGGCTGGGCAGGGTTGGCTCTAGCTCCTCCAAACGGATGCCACCACTTCGAAGTTGCTCTTCAATCGCTTTCTGCTCTTCTTGCAGCCGTTCAAGTTCCCATCGGGCTTGCTGGAGGGCTTGACGCAGTTCGGCTACTAAGGCTTCTGCTGCATCGCGAGCGCGTCTTTCCTCCCCAAACTTGGTTTGCAGAATGTGTTGCTGGTTTTCCAGGGTCTGGCGGCGTTCCTGCAACTCCTTCTGTTCGTCACGCCAGCGTTGATGGGTGTTTGTTAAGGATTGGACAGCTGTTTGCAGATTTTTTTCTTCATCTTCGAGCGCTTGTTGTTGGTCACCTATTCGGCTCTGTGCCAGTTCGCGCTCGCGCTGATGCTGGAGTCGATCATCGCGGTGTCTTCGAGCTTGCTCCAAAGCGTTGTCGGACTTTTCAAGTTCGGTCTGAAATTGTTGCCAGTTCCCAGCGTCCGCTTCGGTTTGAACTTTGCTTTCTTCACTAGAGATCTGCTTTAGCTCCTGCATCAGAGGGTTGATGGTGGTTTGGAGGGATTGGAGACGCTTTTCCTGCTCTAGGCGATTGGTTTGGAGGCTGTTAAGGCGATCACTGCGTTGACGGCAACGTTCGAGCAATGGGCCATGAGCTCGCTTCGCTGCTGTTCGCTCCGCATCCAGGCCGGCTTGTCTCTGCTCGAGCTGACGAAGGATCGGCCGTTCTTGTTCGAGTGATTGAAGGAGGCGGTTTTCTTCGCGCCTACAAGCCGCAAGGGTCTCCCCTAGCTCGAGCAGTCGATGTCGAAGGGGTGCCGCTTCATCGTTGTCGCTGCTTACTCCAAAGCTCAGCCCACTGTTTCGCTGGCTAAAGCTTCCTCCCGTCATCGCTCCACTCCTGTCGAGGAGCTCGCCTTCGAGGGTGACAGCGCGGCATCGACCGAGTTGTTGCCTCGCACTGCTCAGGTCGCTGAACACTTGCGTGTCGCCGAACACATAACCGAACACCTCGGCATAGATCGGCTCGTAGCGAATTAAGTCCACAGCTCGGGCAATCAGTCCCGGTCCGTTTCCTCCCTCTGGACGGCGGCCGCGAGCCATCGCGGCTCCACCACCTCCAGTGGACTGGGATCGAATCTTATTCAGGGGCAGGAACGTCAAACGGCCTGCACGACGATTTTTAAGCAAGTCGATGGCACGTGCTGCAATGTGGTCGTCGTCGACCACCACCTGGGCCATTCGTGCTCCAGCTGCAACCTCTAGCGCTAGTCGATGACGATTTTCCACTTCGCCGAGTTGGGCGACCGGTCCATGGATGCCATCCAATCCCGCTTCAAGCAGCAGGCGTAGAGCTCCTGTCCCACGGGTCTCTTGCAAAGCCTCACGTCGACTCTCTAGACGGGCGATATCCCGTTCAAGACGGGTTTGCTCCTCCTCAAGTCTCGTGCGGGTGCGTTGCTGAATCGCAACCGCTTCAGCTCGCTCCTGCAGTTGTTCTTTGCCGCTTTGAAGTCGTTCCAGAAGTGATTGCCACTCCTTGTCAAGGCGTTCAAGCTGGGATTGCACTTCGCGGTCTTCCTCCCCGGCTGCATCGCGCTCCAAGTTCAATTCAGCTTGACGTTCTTCGCCTTGGCGTATGCGCTCTTGTAGTTGCCGCTGTTCCTCTTGAAGAGGGGTCAGCGTGGTCTGTATCTCTGAGCGACGCGCAGCTCGTTGGCGTTGCTCGTCGAGCCAGGCGCCAGAACGCCCGGCGACATCCCCTAAACGCCTGCGAGAGATCTCAACAGCAGCCTCCGCATCGCGGCAGGCTTGCTCGGCTCTCTGAAGCGCCTCTGGTTCGATCGCTTGTTTGAGCCCCTCACTTTCTGATTGGAGTTGGTGACGGCGATTGGTGAGGTTGTGTCGCAGCCCCTGCAACCGCTCACCTTCCTGTTGATGCTGTGATGCTTGGCGTTCCAGAGCGCGGTTCTGGGGGTCGAGACCAGCCAATTCAGCCTGCACGCTGAGCAGTTGGTCTTCTCCAAGCGCCTTGACGCTGTTCTGAAGGTTCTGGAGGCGTGTTGCCTGCTCAGATAAGGATGTTTCTCTCTCAAGGATCGAGGCTTTATCGCAGATCTCCTGTTCGCTGAGCTTTTGTTGGCGGGTTTTGAGGTGTTTCAACTCAGCCTCAGCAGCTTCGAAGGCCAATACCAGCTCTTGCTGCCTGCCCAGTTGCACTTGATCCCTTAACGCTTGATAGGCCCGTGCCTTCGCGCAGTCTTTTTCGAGTCGCTGCCTGGCTGTGAGCAACTCTTGCTCCACGATTCGGCAGCGATCCTGCCGCTCCTGCACATCGTCGAGCTTTCGGCGGCTTTGTTCAATTCGGGTATCGAACAGTGCAACGCCGGCTAGTTCATCGATCAGGCCGCGGCGGTCGCGATTGCTCATCGAGACAATCCGAGTCACATCCCCCTGCATCACGACGTTGCTGCCTTCCGGATCGATGCGCAATCGACGGAGTTGGGTTTGCAATTGCTGCAGGTTGCAAGCCTCACCGTCTGAGCTGTAACTGCTGCTGTAAGAGCCGCCTGGCATGACGCGCAGTTTGCGTGTCACGGTCCACTCACTGGCATCAGCCTTAATCCAGGGACCATCTTCAGGAGGTTCGAGCCCCTCTTCCGCTGAATCAGGCTGCCAATCGCTTAAATCAAAGCGAACGCTAACGGTGGTCTCTGCAGACTTTCCCGCTTTGAGCATGCCGCTATTAACAAGATCTGGCAGGCGATCTGCACGCATTCCGCGGCTGTTTGCCAGACCTAGGCAAAACAGGACGCCATCGAGAATGTTGCTTTTCCCAGACCCATTAGGACCGGTCACCACAGTGAAGCCTGTCTCGAGGGGAATGGTCATCGCCCCACCGAAGGATTTGAAGTGGGTCAGCCCGACCTGATTGATATGTACCAACAGGGGACACAGCTGTCAGCGAACCAAAACTAGCGGAGGTTTCGAAAAGCTCAAGTGCTTTTTCCTCGTTGGCTTAACGCTGATGAGCGAAGTCGGCATTGGCCATCGGCCAATTCAAGGGTCATGGGGTCCGCAAGGCCGAGGTCGGCAGTGCCTCGAAGTTCAATCCTGAACGATTCCGCTGGATCATCCGGTAGGTGCCCGTGGAAGGCTCCGCCCATGATTCGGCGCCCCCAGCCACGTCCCTTAGAAACTGCAGCTGATGTGCGTTCAAGCCAGATCAGTCGATGTTTCGGCAGTGGGACCGCTTTGAGACTTGGACCGTCTGGAAGGGGCACACTGACTAACCGCCAAGTGCGGCAGCTTTCACCATCCTCAAGAAGTAAATCCACATGACGACCCGTCGGATCATCCGGCGCATTTGTATGTTCCAAAAATAGATATCGAGACAGAATCACCGTCGTTGGTTTCATCTTCTAGACACTATCTCTAACCTTGGGGAGGTGGTACCCCTATTTATGGACTCAGCTCCATCCAAAGAGGAAGAGAAGGATTTCACGCAGCGCTTTCGCGATCGTTTTGAGGCCCTTGTTCCTGAGATTCAGCGTCTTTGGCCGGAAGTGTCCCATCAGGCGTTGGAGGCAACCAGGGGAAGTTTTGATGATGTCGTGGAGTTGATTGCCTCTCAAAGTGATCGTGCGGTGCAAACCGTGAAGCACCAACTCGAGGACCTAACGCTTCAGCCCGGCGAGAGCGCTCGAAGTCTTGCTGACACTCTTGAGCCATTGGAAAAGCAACTCGAGCAGTTGCTTGATGAGCTCAATTCAACCCTGCGGCCCAAGATCGAAAGACCTGTTCGCCAGAGGCCGTTGCTTTCTTTAGCCATCGCTGCAGGCGTTGGTGTGTTGGTTGGTGCCCTGTTGACGGGAGGTCGTCGTTCTTCATGAGTGAACTTCCCCGTTCTCAAGAGAACCGTCCACGGGGGCTCGGTGCTGCCTCTCGGGTGACCGCCTTGGCTGGCTCAGTGATGGACCTTCATGTCCGAATCGCTCTGCAGGAAGTCGATCGAGAAAAGCGGCGTCTCATCAGTGGTGGTGTGTTCTTGGCCATGGGAGGAACCTTGATGTTGCTGGCTTTAGTAGCAGCTGAAACGGCTCTCGTTGTTTGGTCCCTAGCGGCTTTGAGCTGGTCATTGATGCAGTCTTTGCTTTGCCTTGCTGTCTTGAATGTGGTGGTCGCTGGTGTGAGCTTGCGTATAGGCGGACAGCTGACAAAAGGGCCTTATTTGCCTCAGACCCTTGAAGGCCTTTCCAAAACCACCCGTGCAGTTATGGGACGTTGATGCATCGGAATCAATGCACTTGGTAGTGCAACCAGCGGCAATCAATGCCGCCATTGTTGATGGGAATTCGTCGCGACGCCTTCATCTTCAGAGCAGCCGTGATCCCAGGGTTGCCGCTGAGTAGCCAGAAATCCCATCCAGAGCCCTGGGCTTTCACCATGCCACCGAGATCGTTGTAGAGACCCTTGAGATCTTGATCAGCTCCCAACCGTTCTCCGTAAGGGGGATTGCAAACGATCGTGCCAGGTCCTTCAGGGAGCGTTATGTCTCGGAAGTCTCCGGTGTTGATTTGGATCAGATGGGAAAGCCCAGCTGTCTGGGCATTGTTTCGGGCCTGTGCAGCAATCGCAGGATCCTTTTCGCAGCCAATGATGATTGGATGTAACACCCTTTGCTCTTGACGTTTGAGCGCGCGCTCTCTCTCTTGTTTCCAGAGATCATCTTCAAAATCTGCCCAACCTTCAAGGACAAAGCTGCGGTTCAGGCCAGGAGCATGACCAGCGGCAAGAGATGCCGCTTCGATCAGTAGGGTCCCCGATCCACAGAGCGGATCGACAAGAGGTGTTGTGCCTGTCCAACCACTGAGGCGAATCAAGCCGGCGGCGAGATTCTCTTTCAGCGGAGCAAGGCCCATTGCGGCTCGGTAGCCGCGGCGGTGAAGACTTCCTCCTGACCCATCGAGACTGAGCACAGCTCCCTCTCGGCTGAGATGAACATGCAGGCAGATATCGGGTTCTTCCAAATCGATGGAGGAACGCTGCCCCCAGATGTTGCGCTGTAAATCGATGATCGCGTTTTTGACTTGAAGTGCTGAGTAGTGGCTGTGATTAAGGCCTGGAGCCGTGCCATTGACATCAACTCGAAAAGTCATGGAGGGATGCAGCCAGCGTTCCCAATCCAGGGCTCCCTGAATACCTGAGTAAAGGGATTCGCGGCCATCGCATCGGAAGCTGGCCATCTCTCTCAGCAATCGAAAAGGAAGACGGCACAGCAAATGAAGTCGATAAAAACAAGCCATATCGGCTTCAAATGCGGCGGCTCTGCGTAAAGGCTTTACAGCTTTCGCACCAAGAGCAATCAACTCAGCAACTCCAGCCTCCTCCAATCCTTGGGGTAGTACGCAGACGCCTTTTACACGTTCAGAATTAGCATGATTTTTCTTCACTGACAGTGTCTTGTTCAATCGCTTCTAATTGGTACGTTATCCGAGCCCCAATCTTCTGGAGTAATTGTGGGACCATTGAATATCACTGGTAAAAAAAGTTCCATCGATCGGATTGCTAAAATTACTTCGAGAAGATTAACGATACGGCCCAATACGAGTAGTGAGGCTAGAGGTAATGTTCCTTGGGTGTCAAGTGATGAGTATCCAATTAGGAAGTCAAGCGAAGCATCAAAGACTGCCATTAGAGAGGCAATAAACATCAGGCATGATGCGCGATAGCAGCGCGTGGCCAATGGTATTTTCCTTAGAGTCAGGTAAAGGCGACAGTGGCTAAGTTGATGACTGGCCAGGATAAACAAAAGAGCAAAAATCGTTATATTCGCGAGTTGTTTTGCGGCCACTACCTCGCGCACTTCTATGAAAAGGTAGCCTAATCCCATGAGCCAAATAGCAATTCGACTAAGGTTTTTCCCTGCCTGCATAAAGTGTATGTCTGATTAAGTCTCAACTATAGGCAAAAGTATTGAAACTGCCTATTTAAAAGATTCATTATGAGTTGATCTCTGAAGATGATCGATTGCGATTTGAATAAGATCGTTCGCGAAAGTGATTATTTTTCTGGAAATAACGATTCGAATGACAGTTTCATTCGGGCTTCTTTCGTAGGCTCTATTGAGCGCTGGTGGCTGTTTTGGCTTTTCTTTGCGCGTTTGCTGGCTTGAGA
>MDTC01184161.1_pt1 | contig 19586 bp, 14 predicted proteins | sample 811181 | NCBI WGS metagenome assembly MDTC01 (sample SAMN05326644, study PRJNA326480) | marine metagenome | isolation source: seawater | place: Pacific Ocean: North | collected 2011
AAAGAAAGTAATCTGTGGATTACCCGTTAAGTAAATATCCTGAGCGCCATAGGCTACAAGTTGCATTAATCCTCCTCCCATTATTTTATACCTTAGAATAGAAAAAAATTTTGGAGAAATTAAACAAATTCAATAAATTCTAAATTTTGAAATCAAAATTTAGAATCTTAAAATAAATAAAAAATAATTAAAAAAGAAATAAAAAATAATTAAAAAAGAAATAAAAATAAATAATTCTTTAGTTGCTGTAAGCAAGGCCACCCATACCAGACATAATACGAAGGACATTGTAGTTAACAGCATACATAACATCAGCCGTAGATGTACCAGTATCTACAACAAACTGAGCAGTGTCAATTCTAGAGAAATTACAGGTTCCGGAAGGCTGATGCTCTTCTGGCTTAAGTGCAAATGAATATACACCAATACCATCACTTAATCTTCCATTCTTAGATTCGGTAACGTCTGGGTTAATTCCACCCACACCCGTGTGGTGTTGCCAAATTTGAGTTCTTGTGAAATATCTGAAATCACGAGCAGAAAAACGATCATGACCATTTAATTTCAATAAATACGATGGATTGGATGAGCCGTCATCAAGAGTAGCGACACCACCACCGTTGCCATCTTTAGTCCAGATAAGTTCTTTAACCGGATGATTGAAATTAATCGTATTCGTCGAGGCCGAAGCAGTTAACGATTGTTCTTGTACCTGTTCAATAAGGTATTCGTGCGAAACCTGAGCAAAACGACGGCGCTCATCGGTATCAAGATAAATATAATCGCACCATAACTTTGCGCCAACCATTGCTGAATAAGCGGTGAAATTGTGATTCATAACAACCTTAACTTCGTGATACTGTAAAGCAATTAGCGGAAGTGCTAAGCCGGGATTGCGACAAAACCAAAATTGTAATGGAACAAAAAGGGGGCCGGAGTTGGAGCTGATGGTACACGCACCACCCATCCCTGTAAGGGCCTGATATAATGTTCCTAGAGGAACATTTGTTCCAGTGGTACCAGCGTAAGCAGTAGGATTCTTTTCAGTAAGACACGACCAAACATTCATCCATTGACCAGTATGCTTATCAATTTTTTGACCACCAATCTCTAATTCAATATCTGTAATTGCAGTCGCGGTTGGATTTTGAACACCGTTTGGGGTAGTACCATCAACCTCCAAATACATACGGTGAACTAAATCACCATTGCGCGAAATAGTCGCGGTACACTGACCCGAAACTGAATCACTTGGTTCCGTTCCATTCCAGGTTTGTTCAATTGCCTCCATTGAAAAGTTAGTGTGTCTGCGATAGACAACCTTAAAGAAAGTAATCTGGGGATTCCCCGTTAAGTAAATATCCTGAGCGCCATAGGCTACAAGTTGCATCAATCCTCCTCCCATTATTTTATACCTTAGAATAGAAAAAAAAATTGAAGAAATTAAACAAATTTTAGGAAAATAAAATGGAAACTAAAATTGCTTCATTGAATGTTAATGGAACAAATTTAGTATCATCTAATCCTGTATTTTTAGTTAATTTTGGCCAGATTTTATTATAAGACATTTGAATGATATAAGTCTTTATAATTATTATCATGACTTGATACACTAAGAAAGCAAAACAAACACCCATACCCATCTTTGTTGATATTATATTTTGTAAACCAAAACCACTTCCTAATCCACTTCCAAGCAATGTTGAAATCATTTATATACATTATTTTAGAAATAATTTTTGAGTAATTTGAGAATCTAATTTTAAATCTAAAACCTGTTTTACAGGATTCATAATTTGATTTGTAATATAAAATTCATAATCTATCTTTAATCCCTTTTCTTTAATATAATCAATATGTTCAATTCTATCTCCCTGTAAAATAGTTTTCTTCTTATATTTTGGTTCACCCCGGACTTCAATCTTCTTGAATTTTGGTTTCCCATTCTTGTAAGTTCCATCTTGTACTTTTTCATTTTTAATTTTATAACCCGTAATTGTAGGAGTTTCATCCACTTCAATATAAGCATACGGAATACGATCATTTGCTTTTGGTTTATTACCTGGATCTCTTTCCGCCATACGATCGGCCAATACTTTATGAGCAATACCTTGAGGATTTTTATAATATCCTCGCAAAGACTTAGATATTACAAAATATGATATTGGAAATTTACCATCACGAATTTCTTGAAGAGTTTTCTTTAACCATTCCACTGTTGCAGAAAAATCTTTTTCTATCATTATCTTTTCAATTACATGACCAAACACATGCTTCACAATATAAGCATTATCTCTCCGTTTTAATACAATACCCATAGCAGTTCTTTTTGGATTATCCGGTTTAAATTCATATTTATCTCCTGTATATCTCTTCTTTGAGATGAGAATAAATGGCCAAAATGTTTTTTCATATTCTAATACTTGAGGTTGTTTTCCTTCTTCATCCATTAAATCTTTAATATATTGACCCGCTTCTTGACCACACTTAATACAATGTTCTAATGCTTCTTTTCCTTCCAATAAATTTCCATGTTTATCTTTTCGACTGAACTTTACAAATACAGAATCTGTATCACCATACACAACTTCCGGTTCTTCATAATTATTATCTATAGCCCATAATTTAACTTTTTCCGTTGCATCAATTGTTAATCGTTCTCTTCCAACAGAAGTTGTACAAGCTGCTAGTTCCATTTTAAAAATAGTACTTGTTTTCGCTCCTAATTGACCATAAACTGAATTTGCAGTAACTTTGTATGCTAATTGAAGACCATCAAGGACTTTTTTCTTAAATTCGTCGGTTTCATTTTTCATTCTTATTTTTGTATCATTTCTTGCCTTTAATAAATGATCTAATACAGATGGAATAATACCTTTTGGTTCCATTCCATTATTTTTCATAAAATCTTTGGTTAAAAACTGACAAGTAATAATTGGTTCCTTTTTATCTTGAATTTTTTCAATTGTATCTCCTTTTCCTTTTCCTTTATAAATCCAATTGACATATTCAATTTCATGATAATCTTTATCTTTAATCCAACCCATTTCTTGAGGTAAATTTTTATCTTCAATAAAAGTTTCATGAGATATATTCTTCTCAATAATTGAACTCGGATACAATGATGCATAATCAAGAACTGCAATCGGATCATTCAGATAAATACCCGGAGTTGGATCTAAAACAATCGCTCCTTCATATCCTTGAATAACATAATCATCTTTTTTCATTATTAATTTTAACCAACGATCTAATTCCCATTGATTGGGTTGTCTCCAATCAGAATCATCTTTAATTTGTTGAATAATTTCATTTTCTGAAGATCCATTTTTCGCCATCTTAACATAATCCCGCAAATATGGAATTTTAACTAATTCTGGTATTCTTGTATCTCTTAAAGAACATTCTTTGGTAACAACCGATGTCACTTTGACTCCTTGACCTCTTAAAAAGATATATGAAGCCGGTACAAAAGAAACATTTGCCATTGCTAAATTATTTGGAATAATATCCAAAAGAAGTAATAAATTAATACATAATTCACAATCTTGAATACAATATTTGGCTACTTCGGATCTACCTTTTGCTCCTTCTTCACCTAATAATTTATGTTTATCAAAAATATCTTGAGGAGAAATATCATCTTTATTCAGACACCATTCAATTTTATGATAATCTTGAAGTTTTAATTGTAATGATTCTTCTAAATAAATTTCATTATTCATAATTTTGTGAATCTTAAACTTTTTACCATCTAAATAATTCTGTTCACCAATATTACTATGAAGTTTAAATGAAATATAATCTCCATCTTTGAGATGACCCGTTGTATCAACACGAATTATATTTTTTTCGATATTTTTAAATTTTCCTCTCATAAAATTTGCTGCAACATTGTCTAACTTATAAGAATCTAAACTATGACTCTTTTCGACTTCTTTTTGAATATCAAATAATATACGACCATCCATTGTAAAATAACATAATTTATTTTCACCTAATGCGGATGAATTTAAATCTTGAGTTCGATAAGTACAAATTTTATTTCTATGTTCACGAATACCTTCATCTATTTTTCCTAAATTGTAAAAATTACTTTTCGGACAAGTATCATGATGACCCCATTTGTCACATCTACATTTCCCTGAAGCATTAATAGGACACGGAAAGAAAACATCAACTCTATCTTTTATATATTGAAAATCAAAACCAAAAATATTATATCCAGTAATAAAATCGGGATCTTCTTCTTTAATTAATGACGACCATTGTAATAATAAATCTTTTTCATCCAAACATCTGACAACCTCAATATTCTCTAAATCATTACAAATATATTGTTTTTTTTCTTCTTCCGGGGCGATAACAAGAATATTTCTTCTCCAACCTTCTGGACCTTTTACTCCATATTTATGAAAAACTGTTCCGATTTGAATAATAGGATCACCTTCTAATTCAATTTTGTTATCATTTTCATCAATAAAATTGGAATCAATCAGATTTTTAATTTTCTGAATAATATTATCTCGATCTTTATTTTTTGGTTTTTTGTCTTGAATCATTGAAATTAAATTTGGAATCTCACAAATTTCTTTCACAAGAATAGAAAGAAATACATCGTGAATTTCTTTGTTTCCTTTCGTTTTCAACTTCTGTACATCCGCATATTTATATAGTGATTTCTTGACAGGTTCTGCGTCAAAACCCATAAGAATTAATGTTTTAGTTATATCTTCCAAATAATTTGTATCTTCAATTATATCATCATCTGAATCAGAATCTTCCTCATTGATTGGTTTCCGTTGTACTTTACCTCCGGGTAATTTAGCACATACTTTCTTGAAAGAATCAAAAATACTAGCTGCAAACTTTTTAAAATCTTTCTGAGCCATTGGGAAATCACCAGTTAAACTATCACATTCAATATCAAAAGAAGCAATATTATAATGACTTGTTTGAATATCTTCAATTGACTCAATATTTGACCACAAACAAGTAAACTCTTCAATATATGATTCTTTAAATATTTCAATTGAATTATTATCTTCAATATTGACTTTCACCCATCCAGTTGGATTAATATTTCTTTCGTGAATGAACCGAATAATTGGATGTAATGAAGATTCATATAAATTACTATCATTAATCATAATATCTTCTCCAACTCTATCAAGATTTCTCCATAATTCATCTTTTTCTGTATATTTAAATTTACTTTTTGGATCATTATGATAAAATTTACGAATTTCTTGAATGACTTTCTTCATATCTCCTAAATTTGTAAAACAAGCTTTGAGAAATTTATAAGTTTGAATACCATTTATATCTTTATTCCACGATAAATTATAAAAATCTTTACCAGAAGTAACTATTGATTTACTTAATCGAAAAGATCCATCGTTTGAAAATATATCATACACTCTTTTACAGTTTTTACATGCTCGTTTGAGAAAACTTTTACAATCGGAAATTAACCAATCATTCGGAACTTTTAAATAAAAGTATGGTAAATAATTTACTACATGACAAGCAATATTTTCATGTTTTTCATTTTTACCATAAATCGTTATACAAAATTTTTTAACTTTATTAATAATAATATCATCTGAAACCAAATCAATGATTTGAAATGATTTTGTTGCCATTATTTATTTAATATTGATTATTAATTTTTAAATTACTTGAATATTATCAAATTTAAAATTTAAAAATAATAATATTCTTTAGTAACTAATATCAAATTTAATAATATCAATGTTATATATATGAAAGAATTTAATATATTATTAATTGTATTAATAATTTTATTTATATTTACAAATAAGATTCGGAAAAATATTCATTTAGAATTAGTTCAATCCAAAGTTAATAATGTGAAATATTATGTTCGAAAATTACCCGATAAACAAAAAGCTGCTGATAAATTCGGAGAATTAAGTCTTCAATTAGTACAATTAATTGAATCTCTGAAAAATAAAAATAAAAAAGGAATTTCAAGATTAGTTCATAAATTTAATCCAGATATTATTACAGAAAATATTCCAGGATCAAGTCATGTCGCATATTCTGTAAATAAAGGAGAAGAATTATCAATCTGTATTCGAAAAATAAATACAAATGAATTTATCGATAATAATACAATTCTATTTGTTGCTATACATGAATTGGCTCATATAATGTCCGAAAGTACAGGACATACACCAGAATTTTGGGATAATATGAAATATTTATTAGAACAAGCATCAGAAATAAATATTTATCAACCAATTGATTATTCTAAAAATCCAGTAATTTATTGTGGACAAGAAATTAATAGTACTCCAATGAATTTATAAATTATTTTTTTAATATCTATCTTAATATATTTCAATGGAACTTTTTAAAACAAATGAAAAATATTCATATTCTATTTCTCGTTTTGTATCAAGCACCAAATTAATTCAAAATTTTAAAATGAATTATGATATTTTTTCTGATGATAAAATAAATGATGTCTTAGATAAAATAGCTCTTAGTCTAACAGAGAATCAATTTATAAATAGTAAATTCATTTATGCTTTTACATATGATAATAAAATACCAAATGAGAAAATTAAAGATTTAGAAAAAAATATTACAAAAGATGAGGAATTATTAAAATTATTGAAAAAAGAATATACCGATTTAGACAAAATGGAGAAAAAAAATATAAAAAAATTCTCAAAAACTAAAAAAATTAAGGAATATTATTCTCAAAAAAATAAAAATGTAGAATTATCTCTTAAAGAAATATCTAAAAAATATAAAAAAGGTCTTGAAATATTAAAAAAAAAAGAGATAAATTTATCTGATTTATTGAAAGAAGGTAAATGTATTAGTCATGATTTTGATTCAATTCAACTCAATATTTTATATGATAACACAATTGATACAAATTTAATTAATACTGATAAATCATTAAAATTAATGAATTCTAACAATTATTATGATATGACAATTCATAATAAAGTTAAAAATAATTCAACGATTTATTTTATATCATTATTTGATTATATCAATGAAATTCAATCAACAATGGATTTAACATCTGAAGAAATTTATGGAGGATTAGTTCGTAAATATTATCCTCAATTAAATCAAAATGATGTCTTTAATACCGATGAAAAATATTATAAAAATCTTAGAAAAACAATTCAATTTAAACTTGATAAAAATAAAGAACAAAAACAATTAGTAAATAAAGAATTAAATCAAACAAACATTCAAATTAAATCTCATATTAAATCGAGTCCTTTATTAATTATAACTACAAATAATGATAATAAAAATACAATGAATATTAGTAAACTTTTTAAAGATAATGAATTAAATTTAGAAACTCCATTCTCAAGATTATTTTTAGAATCATATAAAAATTCATATGTCAAAGTTTTTAAAGAATCGATTCAAAATAATGATATAATTGAAAGTATGTTCTTAAAGTGGACGAAAGGTATTTATTTACCGAATTCATTTGGTCAACCTTTCAATTTAAATATTAAAAATACTTATTCCTTAATTGTTTACAATAAAAATATTAATTATTATGTAATTTTATTAATTCATTTGGATGGAAAAATACAAATTATTTATGATAAAAATAAAAGTTTAATAACTTCATTTAATAATCATGTTATTGAAACAATGAATAATCAATGTTCTGAAATTATTCAGAAATTAAATCAAGGAACGATCTATTCTGAAATTAATCGAAAATTAAAAAAAATCAAACAATTTGAATTAATTAATAATTCTCTTAGTTATCCAATCTCAGATTTTAAACCAGAAATATTAAAAAATATTATTATGAAATTATATTCTAAATTAATACTATTACCAGAAAAAGAACATATTCATTGTATTTATACTAAAAATAATGAATTCAGAAATATTAAATATATTTATTCATTCATTACTAAATTAATATCATTAACCGATAAACCAGAAGATATCCATCAATATGTTCAACTTCGATTCTTAATTCACGAAAAGAAATCAAAAGAATATTACCAAAATTGGATTCAATTAAAAGAACAAAATCGTTTAAGTAATATCAAAGATGATCCTATTGTATCATTTACGATTGAAACAAATGTTGATTCATTAGTTATCTCAATTATAAATTGTCAATCAATGAAAGAATTTAATGATATTCATAATTTATTTGATCGTATTGTAAGTATTTATAATCATAAGATAAATAATAAAAAAGATCCTTTAAAAGTATGTGGTGTAAATACTAAAATCATTCAACAATTACCAAAATATATCGGAAATATTGAAGATATAATTTATAAATCTGAAGATTCTTCAGAAGATTCTTCCGAATCTATTTCGTCTGTAAAATCTTCAGAATCTGTAGAATCTGAAGAATCTGAAGATTCTGATCCTTCAGTATCTTCAGAAAAAACAAAAGAAAAATCAGAAGAAAAACCAAAAGAAAAACCAAAAGAAAAAACAAAAGAAAAACCAAAAGAAAAACCAAAAGAGAAATCAGAAGAAAAAACAAAAGAGAAACCAAAAGAGAAATCAGAAGAAAAATCAAAAGAAAAACCAAAAGAAAAACCAAAAGAAAAACCAAAAGAATCCGAAGAATCCAAAGAATCCGAAGAATCCGAAGAATCAGATGATGACTATTTTGAAGGTATTTCAGATGATAGTTTGGGAGGTGGTGGTTATTCATTCAAACAAACAGGCGGCGGTTATAATAATCAATGGTATTTTTTGAAACGATTAAAACAATATGATATTGAATTATTTGAACCAAAAGAAGGATATATAGGAAAAACACCTCAAGGTGTGCCCAATAGTTATTCCAGAAAATGTACAGCAACAGATGACCTTCAACCAATTGTATTGTATCGCAAAGAATTAAATGAAATTAATAAAAAATTAGGAAATCAAGAAGGAATTAGTTATTCTGAAGCATTACCAGTTGATGGTAGAGATGTACCCGATACTGATGATGAAAGATTATATATTTGTCCTCGTTATTGGGATCGAAAACATAGTATTCCTTTAAGTCCCAAAAATGAAATTCATCCGATTCTGAAGATCCCATATGAGGATGAGGGTTCAACAAAAGGGTGGAAAAATTTTATATTACCCCGAGGATTAAAGGCTGCAGAATTAAAAAATAATGAATATTTTATTTTTGATAGAAGTGCTAATTATTGGAGTGGAGGTAATCTTCCAAAGAATGATTTAAAAAAATATAATATTATCTTTAAAACAAATTGTCATCCAAGATATCCTATACCATGTTGTGGTAAAAAATATAAAAAAGAAAAATTTAATATCGGTGATACAGTTATGGTTTTTATAAATAAAAAAAAATCACACAAAGGAGAAATTACAGGGAAATTAGAAAATAATTTATATACGGTATTAATTCCAAATTATCGGGGAAAGAATGAATTTCATATTAGTAAATTAAAAAAAATACCAACAAATTATACATATTCAAATAGTGATAATATACCTCTTATCGAAGGCGAAAAAGGATTAATACCGAAAGAAATTAATAAATTTTTTAATTTTGAATTAAATATAAAAGAAAGTGGTACTGGTTTCTTTCGTGTAGGAATATCTCAAAATAATGATTCATTTTTAAATTCATTAAATACAGATAAAAATAGAAGTTTATCTCAATTCAAGGATGATATCTGTTCAGATATAAAAAAATTAGATTCTATTGGTGAATTAATTCATTATTTTCGTTCAGAAATATTAACTACAAAATTAAAAGGAACACAAGGAGACAAATTTAAATTATTAATTCAAAAAAGTATTCAAGAATCTAAAAAAAATTTAATTAATTATATTCAAAGTGATGAATTGAAAAATAGTTATTTATTAATACCATTATTTTATAAAATAAGTAATCTTCCAAAGAATAAAACATTTCAAGAAAAAAATTCAATTCAAATCGTAGTCTTTGAAAAAAAAGAAAATAAAATAATTATAAAAAAAACTATCGGAGGATTTAATTACCAAATTCAAAATAATTTTTTATTACTCTTTAATTATGAAACATATTATGAACCAATTTATTTAAAAAATTCAGAAAATAATTTAAATAATTCAGAAAATCTAAAAGATTATCAATATTTATCATACAAAGAAGAAAATATAGATATTCAAAAGATTAAAGAAAATACAAATGTATTAATCGGTAAAGAATCTATTCATGGATTTATTCATTCAATCTCAAATGAACAATATACAATTAAAATTATTGAAGATAATAGTATAGAAACCTTTCAATTGAAAGATTTTATTAAAAATTCAGTTCTTAATGAAGAAGCATACATAAGAATTTTTATATTTCAAAATGAAATAATTCAAAAAATTTGTGATTTTACAAATACTAAAAATAGAATTCATTCCTATCATAATAAAGAATTAATTGATTATCAAACATGTATTGATATAATGAATAAATTAAAATGGAAGAAAACAAATAATGAATATATTGATTTATATCATAAAATAACACATTTAGAATTTAAAAAATCTGATAATTTATTTGTTCTACCAATTCGACCAAATACAATCAATAATCTTGCAAATTATAAATCAATTACAGAAATTCCTCCGATGAATTTAAAAAAAATTAAAACTATTTTTCAAACAATTGATTCTGAAATAGATAGTAATCAATATATAAAATATCTTGATTCTACAATCAATTCTATGAATAAAAATACATTATTTTTTGAAACAATGTCATTTTTACCAATCGAAACAATACAATCTGCAGATAATAATTATTTAAATCGAATTGATGCACAATTTAATATTACTGGAGAAAAAACAAACGATAAAGTAAACAAAACAATCGAAAAATATTATTCAATTAAAAATGAAATCTATAAATCAAATATATTATTTTTATCTTATTTGAGAAATAGAAAATCTAAAATGAATGAAATTAATTTAATTCTTAATCATGATATAATGTTAACTATTCATAAAAGAAAAAAATTATACAATATACTTAAAAAAACTAAAAAAACAAATTTAATTCATCTTCCACAATTTATTGAAAAATTATTAATTCATGGATATGAAAAATTACAAAATATTATTTTAAATGATTTTTCATTGAAAGATATAATGAAACCACAAAAATTTGTTTATATTTTTAAACAATTTCAAATAAAAAATAAAGATTATTCTTATATCTTTGAAACATTCAATACAGAAAGTAATTATATCCGAAATATTGATTATTATAATTAATAACCCTGAGAACGAATTATATTACCAATCGAAGGATCTTTTAACCATTTATATTTATCTTTACTTGATCTTTCATACATTATACCCGGACCATTCCAAGGTTCATTGATTTCAAATGATGTGTGATTATTATTTATGAAACAATTTGAATCTGAATCATTCTTATTTTCAATACCATAATTATCCCAATTTAGTTTGTATTTATCACAAAACATGGGATTTTTTAATAATTGTTGATTTTCAGGTAAATAAATATCTAAATATCCTGAAAAATCTTTTTTAGTTAAATCATTGTATGTTTCTGATGATATTGAGGATGGTAAATATAAATTATTAAAACTATTTAATGTTAAGACACTTGTTAAATCTTCTTTATTGTATTCTAATGAAGAATCAGATACTCCTATAATTTTAAAATCTTTTGAATAATAATTATCAAATAATTTAATTATATCTTCTTGAAACATATCATTATTAAATAATATTCCAGAAGAATTAAATTTAATATCATATTTATTTAATAAAATACTATTTGATGCCGATTGTAAATGTAAATAATTAATATAAAATTCACCATCAATTATTACAATATCAGATATTAAACGAATTGTATAATAATTTTTTGTATCAAAAATAAAAAAATCAATTATATATCTTTGATTCTTCTTTTTATCAATAACACAATAAACATTCTCTATTGTTTTCATATAATATTCACTTTCTGATATACGATTTAAAGAATTTATAATTTTTTTAACTAAAACAATTAGTTTTTCATTTAATTCTTCCGATATTGTATTTTTATTATAGATAAAACGACTACAATTACCTAATAATTTTATTTTTGTTCCACCCGATACATTATCAAATATATGTAATAATTTATGTTCTGGCTTGACAAATCCCACAGAATTTATATCTTTAATTACTCTATCATCATCATAAGATGAACGAATACCAGTAAATACATTCATATGATTACAAATTAGAAAGACAATTATAATAATTATGATTAAATATAAATAATTCATCAATATATATATATTATATTATTTATTTAATCAATATATCATTTTTATTTTCATTTAGGATTTTACATATAAAATTATATGCAATCGTTAAATGTTTATATGATTGACCACCAGTAATTATTATATTTCCACTATTAAATACCGCTATCGTAATCGATTTACAATTTGATCCACCCTTACCATTACATTCACATAAACAATTACAAATACCATCATTTTGATTACGAACATTATAATAATATTTGATATTTACTCCAGGATAACTACAGGGTTCATACGAAGAATAATAACCCTTTTCAGTTATAATACGATATAATACCTCGCGATTTATTTTATGACCAAAACTAAAATCACTATTAATTAATACAATTCGACCCGGTATAGTTTCCGGATCTATATTATCAAATATAGTCTCCCTTACAAGAGTTGATAATTTTTTAATTTCATCTAAAAATAATTGAATTACAGAATATCCCTGTTCTTCAGATTTTAAACCAGTCATTTGTATCCTCCCATTATTGAATATTTTCATATTTACAATTTTATCTTTAAAGATATGAATTGTCATCTGATTGTAGAAAAACTTTTTTACTTTTTTCTTACGAGGATTTTTTATCTTATTTTTCTTTTCACCCTTTAGAGGATGTAATCCAAATTCAATAAATCTTAAAATATTATTCACACAGAGATTTTGATATAAATTTAATAAATTAATATTTGATGATATACCAGATATTAAAGTCATGGTTGAAATTCTTAAATTTGGATTTGGAGTATCTGTCATACTAGTAGTATCCATTTAAATGATTTAAAATAACCTTTAAATACTAATCAAATTTAAGTTTGAAATTAATTTTTACCTTTTAAAGTATCTTCAATATATTTACTATATCTTAATAAAAGATTTAAATTTATTTTTGAATCTAAATAAGATACTAAGTTTTTGATAGATACATTCGGATTAATTATACGATAATGTATATACAATATTGACCAAGTAATACAATAACCATTATATTTATCATATATCGACTGAAATGTAGATTTTTTTAATATATTACTTATATCAATGAATTTATAATCCGGTAAAAATTGTTTAAAATATTTTTTAACTTTTTTCATCTTTTTATATATATTAACAGATTCTTCAGTATTCGTCGAAACATTTGTCGTCAAATATTCAGTTTCAAATAATTTATCCTTTTTTGATTTTTTATAATCTCTATAACCCAGAGGTTCAAATAATTCAATCTGTTTTAATTCTGTATCCAGTAAAATAATATTTGCATGAGATATACTATAATTATTTTTCTTACGAATATCCAAGATAATTGGAATATATCTCGATTTATCAATATTAGTTAATAAAATATCCTGAAACATTTTAAATGTTAATTCTGATACTTTTATCTTTCCCGTAGTAGGATCATACACTAAAAATGCCGATGATGGATCATCAAAATAATAAATATCATCATTTTTTAATTCAATTGATAAAAAATCCATAATATTATTGTAATTTTGATAATGATAATCTATACCAAAAGTACTCGCATCTGAACCCAAATTCATACTTTTAGAAAAAGGAACATCTTTTATTTTGTATTTTTTTTTAAATTGTTTCGTCTTTAAACTCTTACGACTTTTATATCTTTTACGACTTTTATGACTTTTATATCTTTTACGACTTTTATATCTTTTAGGAACTTTACGAATTTTCTTTTTTGATCGAAATGATCTTTCTTTTTGTTTTCCCATTCTAATTTAATATAGAAATTAAATTTATTCAGTGATTTCAATTATATCAATCCCATCCTTCGATGTTTCAACCCCCTGATTCATTACCGAAGATTTATCATCTACTTTCTCCGAACCATCTAAATCATCTAAATTATCAGAATCATCTGAATTTTCTGAACCGGAATCATTACTATATTCATCCTCTTCAAATTCTAAAGTTTGATTGACTCTATCCTTATTCATATCATCTTCGGGACATAACATATATGTTAAATCTGTCAGTGCAATAATTAATCTTTCTCTCTCCATATTAAATACATATCCAGCACGAATCATTGACATGATACATTCTTTCATATCATCGTATTCTCCGATGATAACTTTATTACTATCAATGAACTTTAAAATAGTTACATGTAATAAATCACAAGAGACAATCCGAATTTCTTTCATTTATAATTTAAAATAGTTAAAAATAATTTATATTTAACGCATATACGATGGATTTAAATAAACTAGAATCAAAATTATTAAATATTTCAAAACAATTAGAAAAAGATAAATCTTTAGAATTATTAACTCAAAAAATTGAATCTAAAAATTTAGACCAAGATGATAAAATTAATATTAGACAAAATTATTACTCAACATTACCTAAATATGAAAAATTATACCAAATCCAAAATAATCAATATAAAGATCTGATTCAACAATTCTCTATTCAATATTTAGAATTATCTGATTTTTATGTCGGACCAGAATTACCAAGAGAACATTATTTACAATCTAAAAAAGATGTAATTGAATTATATAAAATATTTACTTTTTTTGCTATCTGCGAACCATTCATTAATGCATTTTATAATAAATTCAATCAATCTTGATGAATCAATATTTGAAAATTTAAATTTGATAACCAAATTATTTTATTATATTATTTTATCGACAATTATGAATATATTTTATTTAGAATGGAACCAAAAAAAACCTACTATCTGTGAATTTAGAAATACTATCCCAGATAATTATAATTTTCATTGTGAAATTAAACTTCGAAATTTAATTCCAATCTTTGATACGATATCACTGTATGGACTAATCAATGAAAATCATTATGAATATGAATTTAATTATTCACCTTATACAAAAAAATCTTATTTAATTTCTCATTTGCAAAAAAGTATCCGAAAAATGAAACATACTAAATCAGTCTTAACAGCAAAACATCTTATTGATTTAGATATTCAAACTCTCCTAAGAAGATTACCTATTATTATGTTTGAAGATGTGATTCCTCATACTAGTCTTCCAATAATTCTATGGTTAATGATTGCTATCTCAAAAGGATTTAAAATAAAATCTGTAATGATTCAATGGCTTCTCGGAGTCGTTTATTTTCTGTCTAAATGCGACAAACACGATAAAGTTTATAAAATTAATTCACCAAATCTAAATATAATTAATGATAATATTTATCTTAAATCAATCTTACTAAGAACAGCCTATGGTGGAATGAAAGGTGATATGGAAATGTTAAATTATTTTATTCAATTCTGGTCCGACAAATTTAAAAAAGGTGAAACAATGGATCATTCAAAAATTCAATATATTAATCATAATTTAGATTCATTACCAAGATCAGATTGGGATCTGTGTGCAAATGATTTCCATTGTAATCGACAATTAATTCAAAAAGTGAAACAACAATACCAATTGTATTCAGAAAAATATATTCAAAAATTAATTTGGGAACATTCTTCTAGAGAAAATAAACGAATACAATTCAATATTAATCAAGAAGAATACAAAGATTGGTTAATTATTAAAAAATTTGTACGATTTCAACAACTAAATATGGAATATTTTTAAAATTTGATAAACAAAATAATACCATTAGTATCACAAAAAAAAAATGGAAGCACAAAATGTACCCTCCCCCGAACCCGCACCAGAGCCAATTGTTATGGCCGAAAATTATAATAAATATCGATTTATCATTGAAAATAATGAAAATCAGGTGAATATTGAACTAAAAATAAATGATACAGATAGATATTCAAATAAGATTATGGTTAACGGAGAATTTTGGAACAACAATAAGAGATATTTTCAAGAAGATATTGAGTTGTTTGCAAATGTCCTCAATAGAACATTAATTGAAAAGACAGGGGAATTACAATATACATTAGCACACCGAGGATTTGATAAAATAAATATTCAGTTAAAGTGTGAATATGGCCTATTAAGTTTTAATGTCGATATCCCCCTTATAAAGATATTATCTGAAAATGAAGAGCTAATCCGACAAGTAAAAATTCTAAAACAAGAAATCTCAAATATTAAACATATATGTGGTTTAGATCGGTCATTAAAAATTAAAAAGATTAATGAAAAAGATATCTATAAATATTGTCAATATGATTTTAAGAAACTACCACCAAAGAGTGTGAATCCATATTCTTTAGTGTTAATTAATAAAACACAATTTGAATTGATTTATACCAAAAAAAATTTGGATAGATTTCCCAATAATCCAACGATTCCAATAAATCTATGTGCTTGTCATACTTTTGATCATACAAATTTTAATTGTCCGCGCCAAGGTATCGTATCAAATATAAATTGCAAACTTGATTATGGACCCTCTGCTTCACTCAAAGCCAGCAAAGGAATTGGTTATCTAGATTTGAATTTTAATGGAACAAATCACGATATTGAAGAGTTTTTCAAGATGGAAATATCACTACCTAGAATGCCAACCATTATGAAATTAGAACACATTAACTATATTGAATTCGATATTAATAAATTGGACGGATTTTATATAATAACATTCGATTGATCATTTTCTTAGGTATCAAATTACTTAAATTAAATTTGATAACCAATTTGTTACCATTAGTATCACAAAAAAAAATGGATTTTAAATCCTTAGTTTTAATTTCTCTGCTTTCATTATTTTTGGACCAATTGGGTATTTATTTCGATTGTTCTTTGTGCTCTATTCTACTCTTTATTAATTTAGTTGGTCTGTATTTAATGATTTTACAAGTTGAAATTGATATCAATATACGATATGGACAAGTTGATAATGATTCAGATTAATTTAAATTATTTAGTCTTCTACCGAGAAGCCCAAAGATCAATAATTTCTTCATCTGTTAAATTATGTTTTAAACATTCTATAAATTGTTCTCTCGTCTGAATACTATGGACATGATGCCAAAATTTATATTCTTCTTTTTTTACTGATAACGGCGCGACCTTTGGTTCTTCTTTTAAATTATCCTTTAAATACTCCCAAAATTGACTTGGTGCGCCTAGAGTAGATAAATCAATATACCAACCTGCAACTTTTGAATTGTCCAATAGTTTATTATCAGCTGTCCTTATATTTTGTGATGCGAAAGAACGCAAATAATATTGTTCTTCTTTGGAATCATAAAAGATAATTTTATTCCATAAACAAATACCAGTTGTTAAATAATTATTATCCCAATCTTGACCTAATACACAGATTACTTTTTTATTTTCTTTTGATTCACGGGTTAATAATGCTTTTTCTAATAAGATTTCTTTGTCTTTGTCAGGATAAATATAAACTTTACATTCAGGCTCAATTATTTCATTTATAGTCCAATTATCCAGTGCTTCTCTTAATTCTTGGTAAGTCGCTTTACGATTATTACAACGATGATTTTTTTTATTAAATAAAACCCAAAAATTTAAACCAAGTTGTTTACATTTAGACGGTTTACAAATTTCTAATTCTTTCATTTGAATTATTATTTAATTTATTGTTTAAATACTACTAAATCTAAATTCAATCAAATTATTAACTATACTCTTTTAAATAAAAAAATGAGTAAACAATATTTTTCTGAATCGGAAATTTCAAATTCACCACCCGAATCTAATTCAGAAATCATTTCAAATAGTATTCTTTCTGATATTTCTTCTTTCTCAGCACCAGCACCAGAACCAGAACCAGCACCTTCTCCAGAAATTGTATGCGCTGAACCAGTCTCAACTTTTATACCTGAATGTAGAATAAGTGTTGGTAAAATAATAATAAAAATAACAGATACAATTGACAAAATAAATTATGTTCGTCATCTCACAGAAAAATCAGATATTTGGCTTCGAAATTCGAAATATTTTCCAGATTTCAATAGTTTTTATATTGCGATTCACACTTCACTCAAAAATGAAAATGAATATGTTGAATCAAAAATTAGTAAAAGCGGACATCAAGAAATAACAATTGTCTTTACTCATGAAGGATTACATTCTTTTATTATACCAATTATTCTTCAAAAAGAAGAAGATCGGATTGATCGAATGGAAAAAAATATTGAACGATTGTTTAGTGAAAATAAATATCTCAAAGAACAAATTGATGAAATAAAAAAATCACTTCTAACCAAAGATAATTCAGAAACAAGTGTTATCGTTAAGAAACAAAGGGAAGAATAATTTTACAACGATTAATTTTGTCGGGATATGTTCTTAATTTAAAATATTGAGAAGTAGATTCATCCAATCTTCCCTTATATTTTCAGGTCGAAGTTTATCAAGTGCTTTTCTAGCTTCAATCGCGTTTTTCTTTCTTACTTCTGGATCAATAGAAAGAGTTTCCTTCAGTGTTGTTGTAAAGTTTTGAATATCATTCTGATAATTATCAACATCTACTTCATAGGTATAGACATTATTTATAACTTCTTCAATAATTTCTTTTGGTCCGTCAATATTTGATACGATTACTGGAACTCTACGATCAAGACATTCACAGATCGTATAACCAAAAGGTTCATAAATACCCGTAATACAGTTAATACCAATATCTTTCCAATATTGTTCTTTAATATCCTTATCTGAAGTAAATGGAATTATCTTTAGAGATTTTTCATATTTTTTTTCTAGTTTTCTCCAATATTCATTATCATATTTATCATAATCAACACCCATATTCACAACAGATACACCATTAATCTTATTTTGATTAATAGATAGAATTGGGATTTCAGGTCTTTTCCTTGGCACATGTCTTCCAATATATCCAAGTGTATTGGAAGTGTAGTCAATATCTAATTCTTCATTATCATATTTCGGTTCATAACTATTGTAAATAACTTGTGTTTTAGTATCAAAAAGATTATATCCAAACTGATTATAATATTCTTCTTCTGCTTTACTAATCAAAACCACATAATCTGAATGTTGAAATGTAATCTCTTGTTGATTAAAATTATTTGTATAACACGATCCTAAATTTGTAATATTTTCCATTCGGATAAGTGAATGACAAACTGAAATAATATTCAAATCAGGAAATATTTCTTTAATTTGAATAATTGTATCTAGAGCAATCCATAAATTATTTACACAGACATTAATATCTGAAAAACACTCCTCAATATCTTCGGGGGCTTCAATCACTCTGATATTTTTATATTTCTTATAACACTCCTCGGGTAATTTATCATTATATGCAAGGAAAATTGGAATTACTTCAATTCTTTCATCTTCTTCAAACATTTTAATAAAATTCAC
>MDTC01155132.1_pt1 | contig 19570 bp, 15 predicted proteins | sample 811181 | NCBI WGS metagenome assembly MDTC01 (sample SAMN05326644, study PRJNA326480) | marine metagenome | isolation source: seawater | place: Pacific Ocean: North | collected 2011
GAAGGCACACAAACGAAATCGGGCAAACCTCGACTATGCTTGCCTAGAAAGGTAATCCAAACCCTGTTGAAATCTGAATCTGGAAAAGAAGTATTACGGAAACAAGCAAGAAAGAAAGCAAGAGCCGAGAAAGGAGAAAGAATCCCATGGCACCCTCGAATCAAAAAACTCCACGCAAAATTAGAGAAACAAACAATACAAGACAACCCTCCCAAGATGGCTGAAAGTGGAGATTGGTGGTGGTTCGGAATCCATGAAGGCTGCAAGAAACCAAAAGAGCAGAGGCTATTCAAGTGGAATTCAAACCCTCCAGTATGGTATTCCAAATCTAACTTTGAGATGAACCATGAAGAAGGAACCTTTGAGCAATTGAAAAAGACAGGAATGGCCCAATTGCCCGAGACCTCCTCTTACTTCCAAGCACTTGACAGAGGGAAAGCACCCGTCTTGGGTCGGCACACATACAGTTGCACTTCATGTGGCGAGGAAGTTGCAAGAGCCCCTGTTGAGAGGAAAACAAGGGCAAAGCATGGTTATGAGCAGAAGGCGCTTGATGGTTTTACAGCCTATCACTTGCAGTATGTTCCTTCAAAGAAGAACCCTTTGCAACAAACAATGTCTGGTAAAGCGATACAAATGGAGAAGCCCGCCACCGGACGAAAGGTGTTCTATATTCCAGAAGAGGAAGATTGGTACATAGTAACAGTAGGCTACACAAGTCAAAAGGCCGCTAAGGACGACATGAAGGAATTTGAGAAAATAGCCAAGAATCACATAGAGGGAGATTTCAAGATTGTCAATAAGAAGAAGTACAACTACGCGGTGAGAAAGGGAACCAAGATCCCTAGTGGGTTGAATCCAAGAACGGGCGGGCCAAAGCTACAACAGCAGGCAATCCAAACTAGGAAGTCCGATGAGGGAGAGACTATCTTCGGTGGAGATCCACTACTCGGTGAGTCATGGAAGTCGAATCCCCCTCATCAAGTGCAACTAAACGCAGATGGAAACACGAAGACGATTGCGAATCAAATACGCAGGGAGATGCAAGCCTCTGGAATATCTGTCATACAAAACGCAGCGATGACTCCCAATTCAACATACATCGAGTTATTGCCATCCGAAGGCCAATTCGATATTACAGTAGTAGCACCAAGCAGTTCAAACAAGTCGTTGTTGCTCATGGACCAAGTTGCCCTCTTCCTTTCAGACGATACGGGCCTGGACATTGCGACACTCAACAGCGACGGGAAGACAGCCCTTGGAAACAGACTCAGCTTCCAATCATCATCAGAGAATGGCGCGATAGGCATTTTAGTGAACGAGAAACTGTCCACGCACGATTACTACATCAAAATAGCAGAGGCAGTAACAAAGGCGTTCAGAGCGAAGGAAAACCCACCCGAAGGAACGACTGTGATGACATTCAACATTAGAATCCCAATCAAGTTCGAGGACACATTGGACGCATTCATCAAACTAGAGGGAAGGGGCTACTCTTGGAAAAACGAGAACTTCAAGAACATGTGGTTCACGATGCACACTCCTTATGGTGAGAAAACCTCGATTCACATGCAGCAAAGCCAAACCTACCTATACAACGCACACAAGATGTCTGAGAAGGAGCAAGAGAAGGTCATTGAGGATCTGAAAGCCGCCGGAGGTGTGATGAAGAGAAAGGCAAGGAGCGTATCAAGGGACCATCTCCCCAAAAATTCACTTAAAGCACTCCAAAGGAAGAACAAAGAGGGCATCAAAGAAAGATTCCCTCCAGAGATATACGAAGAACTTCAACAGGGCAACACAGAACAAGCCCACAAGTGGATAAATGAAAACAAGGGTAAGAAGCCACAGCAACAGCAACAGAAGCCACAGCAACAGCAACAGAAGCCACAGCAACAGCAACAGAAGCCACAGCAACAGCAACAAACGAGAACTTCTGGGCCGAAACAGAAGGTCAAGCAGGTCGAGAGCAACCTGAGCAAGAACCTAATCAAATCATTGTCTGGAAGAAAGCACCCTCAAACAGAGAAGGAGAAGAAAGCCTCTAAGCAGAATCAGAAGAAGAAGAAAAATCCACCTACTGATGGAGAAAGGTGCGTGTGTGGTTGTTTGATTTACATTTCAGAGTGGGATGGGAATATGGAGACTGGTCCACCCCCAATCCCAGGAGGGTATTGTAGGGGATTCTGCAAGGACATTTACACTCACGAACACCGAGAGAAGTATAGGGAGCATTTCGGATCAGGCGGTGGAAAGAAGGAATACGCCAGAAGCCGATTCGAGCAAGGTGATGAGGTGCCGTTCTCATGGGAGGATGGCTACAAACCACCTCAGAAGTCAAGAGGGATGAAAATGCAAATGGAAGACGGGCATGTTTTCAAGAAATACAAGACGAATCCTGGTCTAGACAATGATGCGATTTACTACTTGGAGGACTTCGGAAAGGCCATGTCTGATGCAGAAGCTAAGAGGAAGTTCAAGTCAGAGAAGTTGAGAGGGCCTATTGGATCTGAGGAACTGTTTTTGCAACTAGCAGAAAAGGTGCAAGACTTCGGAGAGGCATCTGGATGGATAAAGGACGGCAGGCTCTATTTCAGAAAGGGTAAGAAGACCGTAAACGAGGCTATGGTGACGGGCTACATACTAGAGGGGGCTACAGCATTCTTCCACACGCACCCGCGAGCATGGGAGCCATCACAAACAAGCCCAGATGATTTCAAGGTGTATCACGGACTATTCACGGTGAGGGGAATCCAAGACCACTTCACAGTAATGGGTGACAGGATTGATTGGTTCCATTTCAACAAGTCAGATCGTATAGACAGCGAGGAAGTCGCGAGAAACATCATTGACATCGAATCAGACATCGAGGAGATATTCATGGAGACAGAGGGTGATTTCTTGGACAAGACCGATGGAAATGCACCCCTGCGTGACAGAACCAAGGCAATTAACGATGCTTTGAACAAGCAAATACCTGAATACAAGGCGAAATTCAAGAATTACCAAATGTCTCCTGTGCAAATAAGCAAATCTAAGGTAAGATAGCAATTAAACGGCAAAGACGGTTGAAACATCCGTGGACGACGAGTTTGAGACATTGAAGGGAAGGGATGCGCAGAAGCATATTGTCGAGAAGGCAATAGAAGTAGCAGAGAGGGTCCGTTCCACACTCGGCCCACTAGGGCATGACAAGATGCTGGTTGACAAGATGGGAGATTTCCTTCTCACGAATGACGGTGCGACGATTCTCAGCAAGAGGCACGACAACGATCCAGTAGCGAGAATCATAGCACAATCAGCAAAAGCACAGGAAAAAGCAGTATTCGATGGAACTACCACTACCGTAGTCCTACTCGGGGAACTTCTGAAGCTTGCTTGGCATTACATACAGAAGGGCGTTCAGACGAATGCAATAACGAAGGGCTTTCGCGCCGCGCTTGAGATAGCAACAGAAGTCGCAGAGGAAAACGCAACTACTGGTGACACTCCTTATGATGCGGCGAAAAAGGTTGCAAAGACAGCAATCACAGGCAAGTCTGCAGAAGACTACATAGAAATTCTTAGTGACATTTGCGCTAGGGCGGCAGAAGCGGCTACTCCCGACAACATCAAGTTGATTGGACGACCAGGAGATCCAAACGATGCCGAATTGATAGAGGGCGTAGTGGTTCTAAAGCAGAACTCCTATCCTACTGAGGAAACAGAATTTTCAGGAAAGATTTTGCTACTTGACGAAGAACTCGGCCCGCCTCAAGCGAACATATCTCTTGCAGACCCTTCTAGGATTGCTCAGGTGGCCCAAGTTCAAGCAGCATATATGGAAGAAAGGCTTGCAGCAATAGATGACATGGGAATCAAGGTTGTACTTTGCCAGAAGGGGATGGACTCGAAGGCAATTCAGCATTTCAGAAGAAAGGGTATCATGGCTGTAAGGAATATCAGAAAGAGCGACATGCACCGAGTAGCCAAAGCCACACAAGGAGAAGTAGTAACGGATCTAGCAGACATAATGGAAGAGGAACTTGGAGAGGGTGTGTGTAGTATAAGGGGTCAAGATGGTCCAAATCCGTATATTCAAGTGGTCGGAGGAAACACGAAGGTAGCTTCAATCATACTTCCTGCGCAAACCGAGCAAACCGCAGCAGAGTTCTCAAGGGCTATGGATGATGCAATAGGAGTTGCCTACATAACCGCAAAGAGTCCGAAGACAGTACCAGGGGCAGGGTCGATACAAGCAAGAATGGCTGACGCAATCAAGAAATCGCCACCTATGGAGTCATCTAGGGCAGACTTGGCTAAACTAGCATTCGCTGAGGCATTGATGGTAATTCCAAAGACTCTAGCCGAAACTGCCTCTATGGACATTATTGACGCTATGTTTGACCTATCTCTGAATCCGCAACTCGGAGTCAATCCTCTAACAGAGAAGATTGAGGACATGACTCATGTCCAAGAGCCATTGACTCTAGTTCTGACTAGCATGAATACTGCAACGGAAAACGCAATTGCACTTCTAAGGACTGACGAGATTCAGAAGTCAAGACCCATTCAAGACACTTTCATGGATGAGATGAATTGATTGCAGGAGCGTTTGGAGAGATTCTTCCGAAATGGTTCAAGATCTTCGCCTTGAGGGGGGCGGGGCGAACTTCTTCGAATAGGGGTCGATTGGTTTTGCGGGTAAAGGGACGGGGGCGTGTAATTGCCAGTCCACAGAAGCTAGAGTCTGAAATGCGAAGTAATACGGATTCTCCTTCAACCAATCCATCCAATCGACCAATTCAGTCATCAAACGAGATTTGAGGTATTCTGGGCGCTCCTGCATGAAAAAGACCATTCTGCTGTTGCATTGAGATAGCGTCTGCTCGTGAATGTCCTGCAATCGCTGTCCGATGACAATTCCATGAATTCCTTTCCCTGCACCCGTAGTTGAGAGTCTTTCCAAGCCTTCGTGGCGACTCCCCTTACGCGCATACAATTGTACTTCGTCTATGAACAGGGCGTAAACACACCCTTTGTATCTCGACTTTTCCTTGTTACTGAAAAGCAAATTAACGACCTTAGTCAGATGTATTTCCCTCTCTGTAGTGCCTGGTGGCCTGTATATGATTCGTTTTGGTTTCAAACTCAAGTAATAGGCCAAGTCCTCCACGCTCCTAGCGACGAACCCATGTTGCAAAATATCATCATCATGCTTGGTGTCGAAGAATATGTGAGTGGCATTTTTCCTGCCATCGAATAACAGCGTATTCAGGAAGAACCACATGGCGGCTGTGCTTTTTCCGTATCTGGTTTGCCCACAGATAACCAAATGACCGCTTCTTATGCCATCTATGAGAGCATCCATCCTCTTGATGAGCCGCGACGGGGGATTGTTCATACACACACCTACCTTCTTCTGCGGTTCCGATCCTTGCCCTCAAGTTTTGCCTTGTGTTCAGATGTGGAGAAGTTAATGTCGGCTAGAATATAGGTTATGAGCAGGTTATTCACGGTTCTGTTCTCATCATCTGCTTGCTGTTTGATTCGCAAATACAGTTCTTCGGGGATTCTGAGTGACAATACCCTGCTCTGTTTCTTCTCCTTCCTTCGCGTGCGCATGATAGATAGGAGGGGTCATCGTCGTATATCGCTTACGCCACGACAAATGACGACAATGTAGTTATCAAAGATACTAGGTAAGACATTCCGGTTATATCCTCTTGCTAAGACCCACCATCCAATGAGCGAGGGAAGACTTGTTTTAGTAAACCCTCCAAGAAGTTCAAAGAAGGTGAAAAGAATGCCAGCAAAGAAAAGAGTAACTAAGAGATCAGCACGCAAGTCTGTCCGAAGGGGCGGCACGAAAGCTTCCAGGTCTGCAGCCGCAAAGAAGGCAGCAGCAACAAGGAAGAGGAACGCTGCAAAGCGCTCCGCAGCAGCCAAGAAGGCCGCAGCAACTCGCAAGAGAAATGCTGCAAAGAGGTCTTCTGCAGCCAAGAAGGCAGCAGCGTCGAGGAAGAAGTCCACTAAGAGAGCTTCAACTCGCAAGGCTACAAAGAGAGGTCCATCCAAGGCTAAGAGATCCGCAGCCGCAAAGAAGGGCTGGAGAACTCGCAGATCCAAGGCTACCAAGAGATCCAATGCTGCAAAGAGAGCAGCACGCTCCAGGAAGGCTAAGACTGTACGCCGAAAGTCCACCAAGAGGACTGTAAAGCGAACATCTCCTAAGAGAAAGTCCACACGCATGACCAAGGCTAAGAGATCCGCAGCCGCAAAGAAAGGCTGGAGAACTCGCAGGGCTGGCGGTGCAAAGCGCCGAACAACCAAGAGGAAGGCAAAGCGCCGAACAACTCGAAGCGCTAAGTTCACTACTGGTAATGTAAAGGGCGGAGATTTCCTAGGATTCCTACCAAGCAAGGTCAACCTAAAGGGTGTCCGAGAAGGATTCATGGATGTCCCAAGCGCACTAATCAACGATTCTGGAAAGATGATGAAGGGTCTAGCTTACTCTTCCTTCGCCGGATTTATGATGATGGGTCTAACAGGCTTGATGCGAAACAACATCCCGTATGTATCGGGATTCGTTGGTGACAACATCACTGGACCTGCAGTAAGCGCTGCAGGCGGATTCGGAAATGGTGACGGTGGAGTTCTTCTAGACACCGCTATTGACCTGGCTTTCCTATCTGGTCTTTCAACAGTAGCCAGCAAGGGTCTCGGTGTTGACGCTAAGTTCGTCAAGGCTGGAGCAGGTGTCGCAGGTGTGTTCATCGTCGCAGACATGATCAGAAACCTACAGACTCTCAGCATCGGTCAGAACGCTTCTGCACTAGCAGCCGGAGACTACGCTGCCCTAGGTATGCCAAGCATCCCATTCCTAAACGGAACTGGTGGTGGCCTTGGAGCTTTGACCAACGATATGTTCGGAATGCACTCTAACAACATGTTGATGGCTGGAGGCCACGACATGGGTATGATGCATGGCGCACATGTGAGCAACAACCTTGCTCTAGCCATGGCAAGCAACCAGACCGCCGCTACGGGTAACAACAAGTTCTTCGGAACAAAGTCACTAGGATCCACAAGGGTCAACCTCTTCTGAGTAGGGGGTTGTCCTTGTGTCCTTGGTGCCGAAGCGACTAGAGTCTGTTCTCACTAAAGAGAACGGAGTTATTCTGGGGACTTGTGCAGCAGGGCTCGGTGCCTTTGCACTCGCTATGGAAGCAGCGAACTTCGTTGCCCAGGTGGGTCTAAGTGAAAGTCAATACCGTTCGAAGTACGCGCGTAATGTGTATGGTACGACTGGGGGAGCCATCCTGACATCAGGATTGGCTCTCCTGGCTACCGACATGATTCAGAGAGAAGCAATCGAAATGGGCTACTTGAAGAAAGGGGCTGCTCGTAGGGCTAGAACCGCAAGTGTCTCATTCACAGGCGCATTACTAGCTTCAAGATTAGATCTAGGGCAGATAGGCAAACGAGTCGAGTATCTTTCTCAAGGCTCTATGGCCGCAGCAGTTCAACCAACAATGGAAGACGCTATGCTCCTGGACAACGCAAGATCCTCGAACGAACCTGATTTCCTCAATAACTTAGTAGCAAAGGCTAGCACGATGCAGATGCCGAATATCAACAACAATGCGTAGGTGAAGAAATGAATTATCGCCAACGCCAGTTAGGACAAGCAACTAACATACCTCCGAACCTAACATTGGTTAGCGGTGGGATGATGGCATTAGCGGCACTAGCCCTAATGCTATACTTCAAGGATTAGTGAACCACATGATACTCTCTCAAGCTAGGAGATTAAATTCCAAAGCCGAGGGGGTAGTTCGCTCCTAGTTTGTGTCTTTCAGTCGTTTGTTGCAACCTGGACTACTCCCTCGCACCTTATGTGACTGACACTCAGCAATATTGAGTGGTGTAGTTGCATACTGAAAGCCCTGCATCATCTCCAACCTTGAATGACGATGTTAGCAGGTATGTATTCTAGGCAAATAGAGCATCTTCCATAGTGAAAATCAGTCATATTCCATTTTCTTCCGCATTCACAAATTCCCTGCTTTGGCATTTCGGACACCCTCTGGCTATTATCCACCCGCCACATTCATTGTAATTAGGGCATTCGTATGGAATAACGCCGCACATTCGTTTTCACTCCACATCTTCTATAATCAACTCGTCATAGAACTCAACTGAAATGACGGCTTCACTCATCAACCCTGGTCTCATAGTGATGAAATGCGTTTGCAGATCTATTGAGGAATGGGCATCAGCCTGTTCGAAGTACCAATGCATCTCTATGATTGAGACTTCTATCCCTTCGCCAACAGTAGCTCTAACTTCAACAGAATGTCCGTCATAGAAGTCTCTCCACTTGTCTGCACTAGCGAGAACCGTTTCCTCGAACTGCCATGCCTGTTCTGTTGTCTCTATGGGTTTGCTTACAGTAACGCCCCAGAATGCCCTTTCTCCTGGTTCTATGTCCTGAACATAGTCAATGAGGTCTATTCCATCGCATTCTTCGCATTGGGTGTTCATTGTACCAGTAATGTGTCCACATGTCTGACACTTTTTCCCTCTGAGTTCCATTCCCTCAATCCTCCAGTTGTTGCCTAAGCATTTCCTGGTGTCTTTCCCTTCTTCTGTTATCGGTCATTAAATCATTCTTCTTTTCCCTGAGTCCGTTCAACCCATGCATACGAAAACAGGTTGAGAGGGGTATCTGGAGAGCTTCAGCAACAAATTTCAAATCCGCGTAGTCCTCACCACTCAAGCGAATTCTAATCATGTGTTCCTTCGGATCCTTCTTTGACACAAATACTCTCAGGAGTAGTTGTCGTATGACCTCTTCGGAACATCTGACTACAAGAGGACTACGGGGGGCTACGGTAGGCTACAACAGGCTACCGCACCTTATATCTGAATGTACTCAGGAAGGGTCAGCGCCGAAAATGGCGTAACCTAAAAAACAAAATGGAGATGAAAAAAAATGAGTATGTTTAAAGTTTATTTTGACAGACCTGCTGCTTTGATCGCGGATTACCTCGATCAAATCAATGGCTTCATTGCGTATGCCTACCCAAACTGGGGTGGAAAGAACCGTGGTATTTGGGCAAAAGGTGAGTATGGGACAGGTGGACTGCGTGCAGATCACTTCTCTATACTAGATACGCAAGGTGTATGGCAAGTGCCTAACACAGCTATTGGGACCACCGGAAGTAAGACCTCGGCATCCACTGGATGGATTTCGAAGGCCCTGGACTTCAAGACCCTTGAGGAACTATATGTGATGATGCAAGGCTTACAGTACGCTGTAAACCCGCTAAATATTGTCGAAACCCAGTGGTCTATAGCCGGAATTACTACTCCCGTCGTGGAAAATTCCATAATGTCCGTTCTTGAGGAACCACTTGTGTTCTATTCCGAGCCTTTAGTTGTCGAGCCAGAGAAGACCATCGCATGGGATGTCCGAACCAGGCAAGCATCAACCGCCCTATCAGCAGAGAAGATCCGTGTTGTGGGATGTGTTGTGGGCCAGCATCATGAATTGATTCAACAGACTACTAGCAGTGGAGAGCTAAACTGATTCCCTTTGGGATCAGACAGGAGTGAGGTGAGAGTAAATGGGAGACCAAGGAACTCTAGCACAAAGCGCAGTTGGTGGCTACGAACTAGCCACTGGCTCCAAGCCCGCCCTACACCTGCTGCATGTAACTGGTAAGTGGACCAACGGCGATGCCCTCTTCATCAACGATGAGGGAACTGCATCTGCTAACGCCGGAGCTACGACAGGATTCTCTGTCGTTTACGGCGCTGGTTCAATCACTCTAGGAACTGTGGCGGCTGCAGGCAGCCCAGTCGATGTTGTCTTCGGATCTGGAAACAACAAGGACGACCTAGACATCGTTGGAGCCTACGGCAGTATTGCCTGGGACGACGGCGGTGGAGCAGTTTATGACACAGCAGGTTCGGTATCTGTTAAGTCCATCAACGGAGGAACAGTAAGCCTCCTTGTATCTATGCATGACCCTGATGACGGTTCCGCCGTCACTCCGGTTAGTGGTACGGACACATACAGGCTGATCGTTTACGCCAACGCTAGGAGCAACCTCTGATTGCATTCAACTTGAATCTCCCTAGGTCCTTCGAGATCTAGGGGGGCTCAGGTTGTACTATGCGAGTGTGACTATCATGGATGGTATAAGAGGAGGATTGGGTTATCCTGGTGGCCGTTCAGGCCACATGGGCAACGAGATGTTTTCCGGCAACATGAGTCACGGCTTTGGATCGCTCGGTTATCCAGGTGGCCGAACAGGCTACATGGGAATGCATGACAATCACGCATTCGGGTCAACTGAGCAGATAGCTCAAGAACCGATCAATCAAGCGTCTAACAATTCGCCATTGAAGGCAATCAACTCGATTGCATTCGGGCGAGGTCAGACTACGAACATTCCTTTCTTCGGTACAGTACCGACTTTGCCTCTATTCGGGGCTTTAGCGTGCTGCGCAGGTTATCTTTACTACAACAGGTGAAATGAATGACGAACAACTTCTTCGGTGGAGGAATTGGGGGTACAGTAACCCCTCGAACCCGAGGCGGAGCAGTAAAGTGGCATGGTGGGCTTGGTTCAGAAGCCCATGTCGATCCCGATGCAGGTTCATACCTCGCAGGGGTCGGGACTACTGTCCTAGCCTACTATGTCGCAACAAGACTATTTCCCAAGGCGAAAAAGAAATTTGATTCAGCAATGAGCCAAGGGAAACCAATCAAGGCTTTCACATCAAGCGCAGATGCGATGATTAAGGAAGTCACAAACTAACGAATCAAACCCTATAATTACAAAAACAAACAGGAGATGAGAAAATAGCAAGAGTACAATTTGGAAGAAGCCCGACAGTCCGTGGATATAATCCCATGGAGAACACCTTGAAGCCTGGTTACATCATCAAGCTTCGTGGTAAGTTCTATGCAGTTGATAGCGTGGAAGGACTTACCTACGATCTAGTGGTAACAGCACAAGGGAACACGAATGGAACAGAAGTAAGCGATGCCTACGATAGCGGTTATTTCGAGGATGAAGACCTCGAACCGTTCAGGAATCACCTTTACTGTCTAGTCCCATGCCTATATCGACAACCGAAGTTCATTTCGAGGTCTGGTACATACGACGGCGTGGGATTCCCCAACGACACTACAGTTGTCACCGTAACATCGACACAGTCGATTGGTGGTGCTGCTAGGACAAAGGTTGGAGACATATCAGGTAAGGTCTTCTTGAAGCATCCAGCAGGTGTAGCCCGTTGGAGTGCTGATGAAGCGCCAGAAAACGATAAGACAGGTTTCATTGATGTCAATACTAGCCCAGTTGACGACCCCAACCCGAACTTCGCAATTTGGATTGAGTCGTCCGAGTCAATGCTCCCCAATTTTAGATTCTTGAACGACACAGGTGAGGCACTTTACTACCCAGTAATTCACCTCGTCGGTTTCAAGGCTAGATTGAAGGAGATGAGTCCGTCAGACATAGAAGAAGCCAGAAGAATAAATGGTGGAAGACTCGTTTACAAGCTGATAGTACCACAGGGCTTACCCTATGCAGGTGCAATTACGGCTGAGACAGGTGGATCCCCCAACATGATGTAGGGGGTGAAACAAAATGGCACTAACACCAGCACAATTGGGAACTAAGTCCAAGCAAATGCCTGGACATGTGCGAGCCGCCAACGAAGTCATCAGAGGCCCACACCTAGGGAGAATTTCTCCCCAATCAGCAAACTACCTCGATAGGAAGTATGCAACTGGCAAACTCGTGATGCTCGATGGGGGCCTTCACAGGGTCGTTTCAGCAGAACCCATCTCGATTAGGCACTTCTTCGGAATACCCTGCACGATTACAGCCGTTTCATCATCAGCAGTCACAGTCGAACTGAACGATAACAACCAATTGGGAGCAAACAGTCAAGCATCTAACTTAGCATCAATCACTCCTGCAGTCGGAGATACCCTTCTTCTAGGCTCTCAGACTTACAGGCAAGAAAACCAATTCGTGACCGTTCAATCCCTTGCAGGTGGAAATCTAGGCTCTGCAACAGGCGCAGTCATCACCACAGCCGAGACAATCGTTACAGACAGAATCACAGTAGGGGATGAGGCAACGCTTCTGAGATTGCCTGCCGCCTCCACATCGAATGGAGCAATCGTTCTGGATCCACAAGGCGTGGACATCCTAGAGCCAACTCCAAAGGGAACAAGCACAGACCAACCAATCTATCATGTCTCCATAGGGGTCTCTGAGCATCCGACTCTAATATCCAGGGCTGGAAGCACCACTTCCCTACAGGCGCACGAGTACGAGGACCAAGTAGCGGTTCTGTCAGTCTCAAACAAGTCCGTTGACGGAGATGAGGTGGGAACAGGAACAAAACCGACTATGGTTGGAATTATTGGACCGTCTTTGAGAGTATTCCAACCTCAAGGAGTCATACGCTTCGCAGCAGACGAAGTAAACTCAATGAATATCTCCTCCGATAAAATCCTACAAGGTAAAAGCGGAATGATTGAGGTTCACTCAAGCTCTGAGTCAGACCTAAACCCATACTTTGACCTATGGATAGGGGCTGGAGAGGAAACAAGCCCTGAATTCCAAATTATGAACAGGCACACGAATTCTCCATTGATAGCACCTTATTTGGTGATGATTGGTTGGAAATACACGGTAAGGCCAGTCCCAGAGAACGAAGTCCGAGAGATGATCCGCAAGTCTGGTCGTTTCAAGTACGAGATAATACCTACGGCATTCACCAAGAGCAACCTCATGGGAGACAGCAAAAGCGCCCCCTCAATCGGATGGAGGGAACTCGTGCAGAAGAATAGAGGGCAGAGATTATCCTTCGAAGATTACAAGAGATTGACTGAACAAACTTCCTCTCAAACTCGGAACATTCTATACGGCACTACTGGTTCACGGAACTCGGAGCAAGGGGCCGACCCGAGAAACAACCATAGGGGGTACAACTGATGTGTGACGGAAATTGCGGAATTTGTCCTCTCAAGGGGTGGTTCTGTTGAGTGGCGGTTGGATCGAAGTAGGTCCTGATGGTTACACTGACATAATCGGTGAGCCAGGAGAACCGGACATAATAGCGATACCAGGTCTGCCATCAGAAGGTCTAGGCGCACAAGGACTAGCTTCTAAGGAAACTCCGGCAGATAACACGGCAAACCGCTACATTACAACTAGAATCGACAATAAGACCCTAACTCCTGGGCAATCATTGACCATTATTGACGAAAGGGAGCAGGGGCAAGTCAATTATGTTCTAATCAAGGCAAGCACAGGCTCAACAGCAAGTGCAGGAAAACTCGCAATTTTCCTACAATTGGACAACTACGCACAAGGAGGAATAGACTCTGGTGTGAAGAATCTCACATTAGACACATTGACAGATCTGAACCTGCCCTCAGACCTTCCTGGAATGTTCCACTTGACAGTGGATAAGACCGACGAGAAGGTAGCATTGTTCAGAGGAAGTGACCAACACCCTCACAAGGAGAGGATTCGACTAATCATATCTAACACGGACAGTTCACAAAATCTAACTGTGGACTTCATTGAAGTTGTTAGGTTCCAAAACAAGGTACTGAGGTGATGAAGAGTGAGTGGAGTATTTGGGGGATTGCCTGACGCTGTTGTTCAGTTTCAAGCCACAGTAGGGACAACGGCGGCTGCTTTGCAATCGTCTGCTCCTGCCGACTCGTTAACGATTCTAGCAGATGCAAATAATTCTGCTTCGATATTCTTAGGAAACTCCTCCTCAGTTACTACGAGCAACGGATTCCCCCTTGCAGCAGGGGCCTCGCAAACGCTCAAGATTTCGAATTCGAACCTGGTGTATGCAATTAGTAGCTCGTCGAGCCAGAAATTGCATGTCATCGGGAGTTGAATAGAAAGTGCCATCGAATTATTCCGCACCACCTACACTTGCCGATGATATAGGCAACCTAACTGTAAGCAATTTCGCAGGTTCAGCCATTCAGATTTCATCTGAGGCATTCACGGACTCTAACACAGTCCTGATGACTGCAGCATCGACGGATGATCGGATAGATGCAAAGGGATTCCTCACATCATCAGCCGCAAACTCGACCTTCGCTCCAATCAACAATCCTACATTCACAGGGACGATTACCACCCCCTCTCATGCGAATGTCGATACCGTTCTTACCTCAGTCTCCTCAAAAGCCCCTACGAATGCGCCTACATTCACAGGAACAGTCGCAATTCCAGGGTTTACTGATGTAGCAACTACTCTAGGTGGTATCGCTACAAACGCTGCAGCGATTACAGCACTCACAAACGGCGCACCCGACCTACTCAACACATTGGATGAGTTGGCTGCAGCCATAGATGATGACGCTAACTTCGCAACGACAATCACCAATGCCCTAGCAGGAAAAGCCGATGCTGCATCTCCAACACTAACTGGCACCCCTAACCTATCTCAAGGATTCGCGATAGGTGGAACGGATGTAACGGCTACTGCCGCAGAAATCAACATTTTGGATGGAGCAACAGTCACTACGGCAGAGATAAATTTACTTGACGGAGTCACCGCTTCAACCTCAGAACTCAACATTACTGATGGAATCACAGTTTCAACTGCAGATATTAACAGGGTGGCGGGCACATCAGCATCAACCGCAGAATTGAACTTGCTTGCAGGTGTAACGACGCTAACTAGCCTACCTGGTCTAACTGCAAGCCCTACAGAATTGAACGCTTTAGACGGGCTTACAGCAGATACTAGCGAACTTAACATTCTTGATGGTGCAACCATCACTACAACGGAACTGAACAAATTAGACGGTTTCACCGGAGAGGCCGCAGATCTAAATTTCGCAAAGGAACTTCGAGCAACAGGCGTTACTTCAACGGAACTAGACATATTGGATGGAGGGACGAATGCAACATCAACAACCGTGGTAGCGGGCGACAGGGTCGTTTACAATGATGACGGCACGATGAAGCAAGTAGCAATGTCGGATATTGTGACATTCCTAAACGACTCATCGGTTTTGACCCTCTTAGGCGCAACATCTCCTGGTAATGCAATTTCTGGGCTTACTTCCACCGCCGCAGAACTCAACATTTTGGACGGAGCAACCCTTTCGACCATCGAGTTAAATTATGTGGATGGCGTTACAAGCGCAATACAGACGCAACTGAACGCGAAAGCGGCTCTAGGGGGGGCAACCTTCACCGGAGCCGTAAACATCCCCGCAGGTAGCCTTCAATTGGCCGGAACGGCCATCACCTCCACCGCAGGCGAATTGAATATACTAGATGGCGTGACGGCTACAAGTTCAGAAATCAACAAATTAGCGGGCCTAACTGCCAGTACCAATGAGTTGAATTTATTGGATGGAGTGACAGCCACAACAACGGAAATCAATTACTTGGATGGTGTTACTGCAAACATTCAGAGCCAACTTGACGGATCTGTAAGCACCCTCAACCCGACATTTACGGGGACAGTATCGATTCCAACTCCATTCAACATTGGAGGCGTGTCAATGACTGCTACTGCTGCAGAATTGAACATCATGGATGGCGTGACAGCAAGTACAGGTGAGATAAATGTCCTTGATGGCCTTACTGCGACTACTTCGGAGCTTAATGCCGTAGCAGGCCTCACAGCGACTACTTCGGAATTGAACATTCTTGATGGGGCTACATTAAGCACTAACGAATTGAATGTCCTTGACGGCCTGTTGGCCTCAACCGCAGAACTCTCGATTATGGACGGTGCTACTTCTGCTACCTCAACCGTTGTAGCAGCAGCAGATAGGCTCGTTTACAATGACGATGGTACGATGAAGCAGGTAGCCATATCTGATCTAGTGACCTTCCTGAACGATGCTTCGGTTCTTACTGCCGTAGGTGGGGGTGCTAATGCTGTTTCAGCATCAAGCGCATTCGGGACGGACAATGTTCTCATCAAATCAGATGGAACGGCAAAGGGTTCACAAGCCACAGGAATTACTGTTGCAGACTCAACCAACAACATGAGTGGAGTCGGGACAATAAGCTCTGGTGCGATTACTTCCTCCGGAGTGGTTACTGCAACAGGGATTACAATAGGTTCTGCCGCAATCTTAGAGGCAGAATTGGAAATATTAGATGGAGCAACAGTCACTACGGCAGAGCTAAATTTACTTGATGGGGTGACAGCAACAACCTCAGAAATAAACATTTTATCGGGTTTAACCGCGAACAAAGACGAATTGAACCTTCTCGATGCTTCGGGCGGTTCAACAACGACACTAGCAACCGGAGATGCCTTCATCATAGGAGATGCTGATGCCTCAAATGCAACAAAGAAGGTATTGTTGAGTGATCTAATCGCTCTAATCAACGCACAGACCCTAACCGCTTCAACCACAGGCAATGCCGCAACTGCGACTGCAGCAACAACAGCAGCAGCGTTAACTACTGCAAGGACAATTGCTGGAGTGTCATTCGATGGTTCAGCAAATATCGCAATAGCTCCAACTGACTTGACGGGAGTCACGGCTACTGCTTCTGAAATCAACATTCTAGACGGAGCCACGCTCGATGTCAACGAATTGAATTTGCTCGATGGGGTGACAGCGACAACTTCTGAAATCAACAAATTAGACGGCCTTACATCTAGCACAGCAGAACTGAATCTGCTAGACGCGAGTGCAGGTTCTTCGGTGGCCGTAGCCTCTGGTGACGCAATCATAATTGGTGATGCCTCGGATTCGAACGCTACCAAGAAGACAACGGTTGCAAATCTTGTGACATTCCTGAACGACGCATCCGTTTTGACCGATGTAGGTTCATCGATTGCAACTGCTCTTGTGAGTCTAAGTGGTGTTTCATCTGGTTCCACCGACCTAGGGACATTCACAGGGTCAACTATTGCCGACAATCAGACAATAAAGCAGGCATTACAGGCAAATGAGACCGCAATCGAACTCCGAGCCCCAATAGCGAATCCAACATTCACAGGCGAAATAGGAATTGGATCTGTAAATGTGGATGAGACAGAACTAGGAATTCTTGAGGGGGCAACTGTCACTACGGCTGAATTGAACAAATTGGACGGCGTGACTGCTACGACTGCTCAATTGAACATCGTTTCGGGCAAAACCCTGTTAGCTTCAGGAGATTCTTTCTCAGATAGTGACAACAACCTGCTTACTGCAGCAGCGACAAAGGACATAATCACAGGAGGAGCCGTTCTCTCCGCTTTGAAATTCTCAAACTCTGCCAACAATTTGATTTCATCAACCGCAGTAACCGGAACGGACACAGCAGGAAAGAATCTCACGCTCGCGGGAGGCCAGGGCACAGGTACGGGCGCGGGAGGCTCCATCGTCCTACAGGTAGCGCCCGCAGGGGGTTCTTCGGGTAGTTCTGCCAACAGCCTCGCTACTGCTGTAACCATATCCTCTGACAAGGCAGTTGCCTTGGAGGGTGCGCTAACAGTCGCAGGAAACCTCACAGTAAACGGAACTACGACAACGGTTTCAACCACGAACACGCTCATTTCTGACAAACTGATAACTCTCAATGATGGAGGAAGCGCAGGAAGCGGAACTGCCACAGGTCTTGAAATCGAGGAGAACGGTTCTGCAACTGGTTTCTTCAAGACAGACGGAACAGGTGATTGGACACTCAAGGGAGCAGGTACGGCAGCAAACGCAGTTCTCACACTCGATGTGAATGCCACGAAGACAATCACCGTAGGCGGGGCTCTAAGCATAGAGGCGGATTCAGTAATCAACCAAGATCTATCGACTGATGCAAGCCCACAGTTCACAGCAGTCACAGCGAACCTAACGGGAGATGTCACAGGAAATGCTGACACCGCAACAACTCTCGCAACAGCGAGAAACATTGGTGGAGTCTCCTTCGACGGTTCAGCCAACATCAACCTTCCAGGTGTGAATACAGCAGGTTCTCAGGACACAAGCGGAAATGCCGCTACCGCTACTGCACTCGCAACAGCGAGAACAATAGCGGGGCAATCCTTTGACGGTTCAGCGAACATATCAATCGCGCCTACAGACCTAACGAGCGTGACTTCAACTGCTACGGAAATTAACATTCTTGACGCTGGAACATCTGGTTCATCTGTCACATTGGCAGATGGCGATTCTCTAATCATAGGCGACGCATCAGCGTCTAACGAAACAAAGAAGGTGCTAATGTCCGATGTCCAGACATACATTTCTGCATCGGGTGGCGGCATATCCAATATTGTCGAGGACACAACTCCGCAACTTGGCGGTGACTTGGACACCAACGGAAACACGATCCAACTCAAGAACGGAGCTACAAGTGCTGGATTCATAGAGTTCTATGAGGACACAGACAATGGCACAAACAAAGTCACGCTGATTGGCCCTGCCTCGACTGCAGATGTCACAATAACTCTGCCTTCAACGGCAGGGACGGTAGCCCTAACCTCAAGCGACATTACAGGTAACGCCGCAACCGCAACCGCGCTCGCAACTGCGAGAAACATCGGTGGAGTCTCTTTCGATGGAACAGCGAACATCAACCTTCCAGGTGTGAATACCTCTGGTTCTCAAGACACTAGCGGGAATGCTGCTACCGCAACTGCCCTCGAAACAGCGAGAAACATCGGTGGAGTCTCCTTCGATGGAACAGCGAACATCAACCTCCCAGGTGTGAATACTGCTGGAAATCAGAACACAACTGGAAGCGCAGCCACTCTTACTACAGCAAGAAACATTGGTGGTGTCTCCTTCGATGGTTCAGCAAATATCGACCTCCCTGGTGTGAATACAGCAGGTTCTCAAGACACAAGCGGGAATGCTGCAACCGCAACCGCCTTAGCAACAGCGAGGACAATTGGTGGTGTCTCCTTCGATGGGTCAGCCAACATCAACCTCCCAGGCGTAAACTCGACAGGAAATCAAGACACTAGCGGGAATGCCGCAACCGCAACCAAGATTGCTTCTATTACTAACTCCAACATCGTTCAATTAGCCGAGTCCCAAACTCTGTCAAACAAGACTCTGACAACGCCTACAATCTCGACACCTGTCCTAGCAGACAGCACAGATGGAACAAAGAAAGCCACATTCAACATTTCTGGAATATCGACATCGACTACACGGACAATCACTCTTCCAGACCACGATATTTCAGCCGCAGCCCTTACCTATCTGAAAGACCTGCAAGCAGCAGGCGTTACTGTCACGGAATTAGACACTCTAGACGGAATTACAGCCGATACCAGCGAACTTAACATTCTAGATGGCGCTACATTAACTACGACGGAGTTGAATTATGTTGATGGAGTCACATCTGCGATTCAGACCCAACTAGATGCAAAGCAAGCATCCGTTTCTGGTGCGGCCTCGACAATAACAGGCTCAAACTTGACTGCTTCTAGGGCTCTTGTTTCCAACGGTTCGGGCAAAGTCGCCGTATCTGCCGTCACATCAACAGAACTAGGCTACTTGGATGGAGTCACATCAGCGATCCAAACGCAACTGAATGCAAAGGCGGCGTTGGCA
>MDTC01117900.1_pt1 | contig 19569 bp, 14 predicted proteins | sample 811181 | NCBI WGS metagenome assembly MDTC01 (sample SAMN05326644, study PRJNA326480) | marine metagenome | isolation source: seawater | place: Pacific Ocean: North | collected 2011
AGAAAGATTACAAAATGGATTGGAGAATTCGTAAAAAGCGGACGAGATCCAGAATTTTCAAAGCTGCGTCTAGGCAACTTAGAAGCATTTCGAGATTGGGGGTACGCAGGAGATTACGTGGAAGCGATGTGGATGATGCTTCAGCAGGATTGTCCAGAGGACTATGTTATCTGCACCGGCGAGACTCATACGATTCGTGAGTTCCTAGACGTGGCGTTTAAACATGTAGGTATAGAAGATTGGTCTGAATATGTAATACAAGATCCAGAGTTTTACAGACCAGCAGAAGTAGACTATTTAAGAGGAGATTCCTCTAAAGCAAATAACGAACTAGGTTGGACACCGAAACATAACTTTGAGGACTTAGTTAAGATGATGGTAGAGCACGACACTTCAGAATGAAGATTTATAAAGTAACATTAGATCTAACCCTCGTCTTATCCAGACTGAAAAAGTTCGATCTTAAAGAATTTAATCACACAAGACCCGTAGTCTTTATTGATGCGGAAAACCCTGACGATGCTTGTTTTAAAGCTCACTATAAATTTGCGTCTTTAATACTAGCTCAAGAACCAAAGATGGCTAAAGAGATGAAAGATATACTGCACGATGTTATGATTACAAAGATAGTGGTGCCAGAATGAGAAGAGACTATGACGATCCAGTATACAAAGACTGGAGAAAGCGTGTGCTGACTAGAGATGGATACAAATGTCAGATGCCTAGATGTAAACACAAAAAATATTTACAAGTACACCACATTAGAAGATGGTCATCCGCTTCTACACTTAGATTTGATTTAGACAACGGAATTACACTATGTGCAAGATGCCATAAAGAAGTCAACAACAACGAATCCTTTTACGAACCCTTATTCACACAGATAGTGAGGCGAAAAAATGCCTAAAATACAACCCTTCACAATAATAAAAGATAGTAGAGAACAAGAGGGATACACCTTCGAGTCCAGCAGTTCTAGATACCACAAGTGCAACGGAATGGTTGTTAGAAAGCTAGACACGGGAGATTACAGCCTAGAAGGTTTAGAAGACAAAGTATGTATTGAAAGAAAAGCAAGTGTAGTAGAATTTGCTAATAATATTGGGCACGACATGATAAGATTCAATAACGAGATAGAAAGAATGAAATCCTTTCCTCATAGATTTATGGTGTTTGAATTTTCATTATCAGACCTAATGGAGTTTCCTGAAAGATCTGGCATACCAGAGGAAGAATGGGGAAAGCTAAAAGTCACCAACAAATTTATGCTTAGAAGAATAATGGAGTTTCAAATGCATCATGATATTCATGTAATGTTTTGTGATTGCAAGAAGCACGCTAAGTGGGCGGTTCTCAGTATTCTTAAAAGAATAAACGAGCTATATGACATAGGAGAAAATAATGCAACTTAGTGTAGATACCATATCTGATATACACAGCTATGGACTAGACGTTAAGAACAGAGAGATATACCTACATAGCTACGTGTCGAATACGGATGAAGATCCGGGAGTTGACTATAAGATGGCTGCAAATTTTTATAAAAACATACGGATATTAGACACCATAAGTAAAGATCCCATAATAGTACATATGCACAGTATTGGAGGGAATTGGAATGATGGAATGGCTATCTTCGATGCGATTCAGATATGCGGATCTCACGTCACCATTGTCGTATACGGACAGGCGGAGTCTATGAGTAGCATTGTCTTGCAAGCTGCCGACAAAAGAGCTATGATGCCAAATGCTTATTTTATGTGCCACTTTGGTTCTAGTGGTTATTCAGGAAATTATTTAGATGTTCAAAAGGGCGCTGCATTTGATAAAAAGGCTACAGAGTCAATGTTGGACATCTATACCGACGCTGCTATTGAAGGTAAGTATTTTAAAGAGCAGTATACAGATTTAACTTTCGATAAAGTAAAGAATTATTTAAAGAGAAAACTAAAAGACGGAGACTGGTATCTAGACGCAAACGAGTCTGTTTTCTATGGCTTTGCGGACTGCGTTCTAAATACAAGAAGATGTACAAATATAGAGAAACTTAAAACATGAGCAAACTAAAAAAGCTAGATGAAGCTTGGTTGAACTTAGACGATCTAGAAGATTCAGAATTAGTTAACCCTTTTGATATTGTTAATTTTAATGGGGACGATGTACAGTATAGAGTCCTTTGGTTAATGACTAAGCCTGAATATTTCTCATTCCTTTGTAAGCATATTTTTAATATAAATATATTACCTTCGCAAGCCTTGTTTTTATGCGAGATGTGGAATAGAAAGTTCCCAATGCTTATTGCCAGTCGTGGATTCGGAAAGTCTTTTATTCTTTCACTGTATGCCATGATAAGAGCTTTAATTCTACCAGAAAGAAAAGTAGTCGTTGTTGGAGCTGCCTTTAGACAATCTAAGGTTCTCTTTGAGTACATGGAGACAATATGGAATAACGCACCAATTCTAAGGAGTATGTGCGATGCAAGTAGTGGACCAAGAAGAGATGTTGACCGCTGCGTTATGCGTATCAATAAGTCTCGCGTCACTTGCCTCCCTCTGGGCGACGGACAAAAAATTAGAGGCCAGAGAGCTAATGATATTATTAGCGATGAATTTGCTTCTATTCCTAGAGATATCTTTGAAACAGTTGTTGCTGGTTTTGCTGCTGTTAGCTCTGATCCTATAGAAAACGTAAAGAAAATTGCAGCAAAGAAAAAAGCTAAAGAGCTAGGACTAGATATTGAAGAAGAAAGCAAAGATATAGTAAAAAAGAGAGACAACCAAATTATTTTGTCTGGAACCGCTTACTACGATTTTAACCATTTTGCAGAGTACTGGAAAAAATGGAAGTCCATAATTAGAAGTCAAGGAAAAGCTAGTAGGTTAAGAGAGATATTTGGAGAGGACGCGCCAAAAGACTTTAACTGGAAAGACTACTCAATAATCAGAGTTCCTTACGAGTTACTACCAGAAGGCTTTATGGACGCCTCACAGGTCGCCAGATCGAAAGCGACTGTCCACGCTGGAATATACCAGATGGAGTTTGGAGCGTGCTTTACACGCGATTCTCAGGGCTTCTTTAAGCGTACGTTAATTGAAAGCTGTGTAACAAGAGAGGGTGGGGACTTAAAAGACTCAGATGATAAAGAGATATGTTTTCAGGCACAGTTAAGGGGAGATCCTAAGAAGCAGTATATATTTGGCGTTGACCCAGCGTCTGAGGTAGATAATTTTAGCATTGTAGTACTTGAAGTTAATCCAGACCACAGAAGAATAGTACATTGCTGGACAACAAACCGTGAACAACACAAAGAAAAGGTTAAGAGCGGATACTCAAGCGAGACAGATTTTTATGCATATTGCGCTAGAAAAATTAGAGACCTTATGAGAATTTTCCCTTGTATCCACATATCTATGGATGCTGGAGGCGGTGGTATAGCTGTCATGGAATCTCTTCACGATAAAGATAAGATAAAAGAAGGAGAATTCGCAATATGGCCAGTTATAGACGATGATAAGGCAAAAGATACCGATGATCACAGAGGGCTACATATTCTAGAAATGTGTCAGTTTTCAAAGTATGACTGGTTAGCAGAGGCCAATCATGGTCTAAGAAAGGACTTTGAAGACAAGGTTTTACTTTTTCCAATGTTTGATACCGTTAGCTTAGGTATAGCAAATGCGGAAGACGGACTAAAAGGTAGAACTTACGACACCTTAGAACAATGTGTCATGGAGATAGAGGATCTTAAGGACGAATTAACTATGATACAGATAACACAGACCGCCACAGGAAGAGACAAGTGGGATACCCCTGAAACGGTGATAGGTACAGGTAAAAAAGGTAAGTTGAGAAAAGACCGCTATTCTTCTTTAATCATGGCTAACATGGCGGCCAGAACTTTGGCTAGGATGCCCAGTCCAGAAGAGTACAAATTCTATGGAGGTTTTGCTACAGTGGACAAGACTGATAAAAAAGGAGATCTATACTCTGGTCCGAACTGGTTTACAGACGGCGCCCAAGAATTATACTAATCCGTGTATAATCTAATACCATTTCAATTACATTTCAATTCATTTATCATTGGTCTTAAATATGTCAGAAGATAGAAAAAAAGAAGAACCTTTCATTACATGGAACGACTCAGATCACACTAGCAAAGCGAGAGCTTTTGAAAGTTTCTCTGATTCATTAGAGTCTTACGACGGTATCTCAAAAGGTTACCACAGGGACTTCTTGGATATAGAACCTAACAGGTCAGTAAGACCTCAGTTTGGACGTAGTGACTATGACGCTTTTAGACCAAACGAAGCCACCCCCAGAAAGCAGAAGCGCGCCATAAAGATGTGTATGGACGCCTATGAAAAGGTTGGCATTGTAAGAAATGTGATAGATCTAATGGGCGATTTTGGTTGTCAGGGCATAGACATAGTTCATGAAAGCAAGAGTGTTGAGAAATTTTACAAGCAGTGGTTCAAAAAGGTTCAAGGAAAAGAAAGGTCAGAAAGATTTCTAAACAACCTCTACAAGACCGGTCAGGTTTTTGTATACAGAAGCGCGGCCAGTGTAACACCCGAAATTAAAAAGTACATGAGAGCTATGGCTCATGACATAAGACTTGATGTGCCAATAACGGAAACCAATGTAATACCTTGGAGATACAACTTCTTTAACCCTTTAAATATTGATGTAAAAGATGGAAATATCAGTATGTTCTTGGGAAGAAGATCTCATCAGCTAAGTGCAAACTCGTTTTTCGACAACTTTAAAGACGGGGCAGTTCCTGCAAAAATACTAGAGACATTACCTCCAAATGTAAAACAAGCTATAAGTTCTGGCAAAAGAAAGATAGATCTGGAAGAAGATAGACTATCTATATTTTACTACAAAAAAGATGACTGGCAACAGTGGGCATATCCACTAACTTACGCTATCTTAGACGACATCATAATGCTGGAGAAGATGAAGCTCGCTGATCTCTCTGCTCTAGATGGAGCCATATCAAATATCAGACTCTGGACGATTGGTAGTTTGGATCACAAGATTCTTCCAAATAAAGCTGTAATTAACAAGTTGAGAAACATTCTTGCTAGCAATGTTGGCGGAGGTACAATGGAACTTGTCTGGGGTCCAGAACTTTCTTATACTGAATCCAACAGTCAGGTTTACAAGTTCTTAGGGTCTGAAAAATATCAATCAGTATTAAATAGTATATATGCAGGCCTTGGCGTTCCTCCCACATTGACGGGAATGGCTGGACAAAGCGGAGGGTTTACAAATAATTTCATATCCCTAAAAACTTTAGTAGAAAGACTACAATACGGAAGAGACCAGCTATCAAAATTCTGGCAAGCAGAGATGGAAATAGTTAGAAAGTCTATGGGATTCAGAAAACCAGCCCACATAGTCTATGACCAAATGAGTCTGTCCGACGAGGCTTCTGAAAAGAACCTACTCATCCAACTGGCTGACAGGGACATAATCTCACACGAGACAGTTCTTGAGAGATTTAAAGAGATACCAGCGGTTGAAAAGGTTAGGTTGAGAAGAGAAGATAAAGATAGGGAGTCAGAAAGAATACCTCCAAAAGCAAGCCCTTTCCACAACGCAAATCACAACAAAGATTTGGAAAAGCTTGAAAAACAGGGAGATATTAATTCAAAAAATCAAGAGCAAAAACAGCAGAAGCAGCAACCAAAAGATAATGGTAGACCACCTTTCCAGCCAGATGAAGGCCCAAGAAAGAAAAGGGTTGAAACACCTAAATCTAAACCCGGAGTTGCAGAGCTGTTTATTTGGACATCTGACGCGATAGACAGAATATCTGATATATCAACAGCCTTTTTGCAGGTCAAAGGTAAAAGCAACATGAGACAGCTTACAAAAGCTCAGTTTAAAGAGCTGGAAGATCTCAAGCTTTCAATTTTAACCAATCTTGAACCAATGCAGGAAATTAATGATAGCGTAATACACAAGGTTCTCTCACAGAACACTCCTACTCCGCCAAAGTTCAGAAAAATACTGGCTTCTAAAAATGTTTCAACAGATAAGATGACGGTCGAATCTTACAAAAAACATGTCATTAGCCTGTTTGTCGGGTTCTGCCTCGGTTAAAAACAGAGTTTTTTCAACTTTATCCATCTTTTTGTGTATAATGTCGTGAGGTTTATTATGACTATAAAAATTTATCAAAAAGAAATAGACGACGGCGTTGGCGAACTCGTAAAGAGTACAGCTAGCGTTGCGTACTGCTCTGAGGCAAAAGTGAACAAGGGTCTTGTCACCGCAGCCAAAGAGGTTATATCTAACAAAGAAGTTCTAGATAAAGTAGTTGCTGAAAATAAAGATCAAATTGATCTATACTACTTAGAATCTGTGCTTGTTTCTTGCGGCTGGAATAAGAATGACGACGTTTTCCTCGCTGAGGCGACGTGGGACGCTAGAAATACACCAGAAGATAAACAGTTCAATTTTATGCATAATGAAAATGATATTATTGGACATATCACTGGAAGTTACGTTTTAACAAAAGAAGGAAAGGCTGTCGCAGACGATAGCCCGATGCCAGAAGATTTTGATATCGTAACACAAGCAGTTCTCTACAATAGCTGGACAGGCGATGACAATAGAGAGCGAATGAGCAAAATTCTTGCAGAAATCGAAGAAGGCAAATGGTACGTTTCTATGGAATGTCTATTTGCTGGTTTTGATTATGCATTAATAAACGAGGATGGTGACGCCAAACTTTTAGCTAGAGATGAGCAGTCTGCTTTTTTGACTAAACATCTCAGGGCTTACGGCGGAAAGGGTGAATATGAAGGTTACAAGGTTGGCAGAGCCTTGAAAAATATCGCTTTTTCAGGTAAAGGCTTAGTAGCCAAACCAGCTAACCCAAGAAGTATTATCCTTAAATCTGTCGCGTTTGAAACAGACCACAATTCTAATTTTACTATAGGAGAATTTACAATGGCTGAAAACGTTTTAGAAAAGCAGTTAGAAGAAGTTCGAGCTGAACTTACTGCATCGAAAGCGGAAAATGAAGCTATCAAAGCCCAAATCGGAGAAGCTAAAGACAAAGAATTTGCTTCAAAGGTAGAGGCTTATGAAGGCGTAATTACCGAGAAAGACTCAAGCATTGCTGAACTAGAAGAAAGTATCAAGAGCACACAGGCTCGCGTTGCTGAACTAGAAGATGCTCTTGCTCAGTCACAAGAAGAACTCACTGTTGCCATGAAAGACATGGATGACATGAAAAAGAAAGAGAAGATGGAAAAGAGAAAAGCTGCTCTTGTTGAAGCTGGTATCAGCGAAGAAGATGTAGAAGATTCTCTAGCCAGTTTTGATGCTCTTGAAGAAGAAGCTTTTGATTCTGTTATCGCTCTGATGAAAAAGAAGTACGCAAAAGACGATAAGAAAAAAGAAGATGAAGCTGAAGCTGCGATGCCTCCTGAACTTAAGGAAGCTATCGAAAAGAAAAAAAAGGAGAAGGAAGCTAAGGCAGATGAAGCTGAAGCTGAACTCACCGAGGAAGCATTTGAAGAGGTTGAAACATCGGAAGCAACTTTGGTCGAAGCCGAAGTAGACGAACTGGAAGCGACCAGAGCTAGTGTTGCTAGCTGGTTAGAAAACAACGTACTTAACAAGTAATTTAACAGGAGAATAAATCATGGCTCTTAAAGCAGATAGATTTGAAGAATCAACAGATATTTCCTTCTTCTATAACGAAGGAACAGCTACTCGTGGTGGCGTTGTTGTTTTGGCAGATCAAGGTCAAGCATCTGGTGCAGCACTGGATCAGGGCGAAAACCTCGTAAAATATGCGAAAGCAACCGCAACTGATGTTCCAGTCGGTATCCTTCTTAACGATGTCGTTAATAAAGATTTGACTAGAACCCATCTCAACCAATACAAAGACGAAGTACAAAAGGGTGGCAAAGTCACCGTTCTGACTCGTGGTTGGATTGTAACAAGTAATATCGAAGGCACGCCTAAAGCTGGTGAAGAAGCTTTTGCTTCTACAGTAGATGTAGACGGAACGGCTGGTCACATTTGTAATGCTACCAGTTTTGCAGCAGCTTCAGGAGAGCTTTGCATCGGACGCTTTATGTCCCGCAAAGACGCTGACGGTTATGCGAAAGTTTACGTTAACCTTCCTAACGCACGCGGCCAATAATCGCCCTAACCCCTAAAGGAGATATTAACATGTCACTTACAGAAAGACCTAGTGATGAATTCATTTCATTGCTAAAGAAGTCGGGCGATAGCGACCAAAACGTTGCTTATGCTGCCCAAAGAGAATTTGCCAAAGCTCTTGAGCTACCTTTACGTAAAGGTGTTCTCGTAGGCAATATTCTTGGTAATATTTTTGAAACGATTAATGTCGAGCCGGGAGCCTCTACCGAGTACCCTCTTGACTTGATCTCTCCCGGACTTGAAGGTGAGCACGTAGCTTACACCAATCCGGGTCATGGTCGCGTACCGGAACGTGCGGTCGAAAGCGACTATGTCATGATCCCAACCTACAGCATCACAAGTAGCATCGACTACTTGCTTCGTTATGCTCGTGAAGCTCGTTGGGATATTGTTGGTCGTGCTATGCAGGTGTTGGAAGCTGGCTTCGTTAAGAAAATGAACGATGACGGTTGGCACACACTTCTTGCAGCAGGCGTTGACCGAAACATTTTGGTTTACGATGGCGATGCCACCGCTGGAATGTTTAGCAAGCGATTGGTCTCATTGATGCAGACTGTTATGCGCAGAAATGCTGGCGGTAACACTGGATCAGCCAATCGTGGCCGTCTTACTGACCTCTACGTCTCTCCAGAGGCTCTTGAGGATGTAAGAAACTGGGGACTTGACCAGATTGACGAAGTTACTCGTCGAGAAATCTACACCGCTACTGAAGGTGGTGCTCCTATCACACGTATCTTTGGTGTGAATTTGCACGATCTTGATGAGCTTGGTGAAGGTCAAGAATACCAGACTTTCTTCACAGCATCAGACGGTCTTGGCGGTTCTCTTGAAGGTTCTGACGTAGAACTTGTTGTTGGTCTTGATCAAGGCGCTAATGATAGCTTCATCATGCCAATGAAACAGAATGTAGAAATCTTTGAAGATCCTACACTTCATCGTCAGCAGAGAGCTGGTTACTACGGATTCGCTGAACTTGGATTTGGCGTTCTTGATAACAGACGGGTCATTCTTGGCTCGTTCTAGTATCACCTAGAAGCTAACCGCTACAATAAGAGGGTCACTTTCATTTCTTTGAGAGTGGCCCTTTTTTGTGTATAATAGTATATAATAAAACCTTGTTTTAAGGACTTTACTAGGAGTTTAACTATGGCAGCTTTATCAGATTACTTAGAATCTGGACTTTTACACCATATATTCAGGGGTGAAACCTTTGCAAAGCCAACTAATTTGGCTATTGCTTTGACCAGTGGTGTTCCAAGCGACTCAGATACAGGCGTTTCTCAGTATAAAAACGGTGGAACATTTCAAGAATTACCTTCTGGAGATGCTAACGGTAACGATACTGGTTATAGACGACTAAACCTTGGCAGCCCTTCTACTGATGGAAACGGTGTTTGGACATATCATGCTGATGACCACGCAGTAGGCAGCGGACTAATTAAAAATACTAATTCATTCTTGTTTGATACTGGCGATGGCTCTCCAGCGCTCGTTGATTGGGGATGGGTATCTGGAATCGCTATTGTTGATTCCGGTGAATACGGAACTGGTAATGTATTAATGCACGCCCAGCTTGACAATCCCCGCGTTATATATACTGGAGATACTGTTAAGTTTGATGTATCGACCTTGCAAATTAGCTTTAAATAAATAATAAAGGTTATTTAAATGACTGTTTTATCCAAGTCTGAGTATTTAACAAAAATACAGGGTTTATTACCTGACAACTCTACTCAACAGATTTCTCCAGAAGATCTTAGAGAGAGTTTGGTAGACCTAATAGATTCTGTTCATTTATTCTTGGATGGAAAGAAAATAACTACAACTAACTTCGCCTCGCCTGATTACAGGACTACTAGGGGTGGAGATGCCGCTTTAGGTAAATTAAATTTAGCCAACAGGCTTAGTATTGACAATACAGCTTACGGCTATTATGCTTTAGGGGCTAACTATTCCAGCAGTGGAAATACTGCTGTTGGTTCGTATGCACTTGGTTGCAACCTGCAAGGTTCGCACAATGTAAGCGTTGGTTATAATGCGTTAGCAGGAAATGTCAATGGTTCAGGCAATGTAGGCATAGGTAACTTCGCCCTTATGACCAACAAGCATGGCGATTTCAATATAGCTATAGGTCACGGGGCTGCCTTTTACGCATCAGGAAATAACAATAATAGGTTTTATTTAGGCTCTTATCCGGGATTCGATCAAGATCATACTTGCGACATCTCACTTTCCGGAAATAAGAACCCTCTTTTATATGGCGAACTTGACAACCTAAGACTGGGGGTTGCAGTTCCTTCTACGCATATTGACGGCGGAACCCTACAAGTTTCTGGAGATATAACACCCTTGATTAGCGGTGTTGGAAATGTTGGAAGTTCAAAATACGCTTGGGGTTCTGTAAACGAAATTATACATTTTTCAGGAGGGAAAATTGGTGTAGATACACAAGCCCCTTCTGGAGATCAAGGTGTAATGACCATAAAAGGTCATGTAGTCCCAGATGAAAACGCCATATGGTCTTTAGGTCATAGAAATCTTAAATGGGACGGGTGGTTTAACGACGTAGTTATTAGCGGACAGCTTCATGCAAACGACGTAAACTACAATCATATAAACGAATGTCTTTACGACTGTAAAACCTTACACTTAGCCACTAGCGGTTTCTGCGATGCGGACGATTCTGGCTTCCACAATGATGCTTTATGCGGTTTTCTTAGTGACGAAGCTATTGATGGTGGAGGTTTTGAAATACATTCCAGCGGCTCTGATTATCAGAGAGACTACAAATTTTTATTCAGACACCCAGACACAACAATAAAGTCTTGCGCTTTAGAAGTAGACGATCATTACTCAAGGGCAAGATGGCAGTCAAATGTCTCTCTAGAAGTAATGTCTGGAAGACACGTACAAACCGAGAGAGTCTTAGGGCCACGAGATAGACTGTCATTAGTTACCCAGAGCGGATGCTTTGGCGTTGGCGTTAGAACAGACTTTCAAACTTCAAAAAACCTCTTAGGCTTTGGCCCTCTAGGTATCATAGACAGCGGTTATTGCAATAAAGATTTTGACTTCCTGTCAGCTTCAGGAGACCATTTGATTGATGGAAACCCAAGCGGTCACGATTTATCTGTTCTTTTTGGAAGCGTAGATTCGGGCGTAAAAATTTCAAGCCAGTTCGCTTCTAGAGTAAAAAGCTGTGCCACTTTGAGGGGGTTTAGCTGGGTTTACCATGACGAAATGGATAAGCTAGGAACCACCTGTGACGATGGCGGCTCTCCTCAAGCTTCTGATCCATCAGACACTTCTTCAGACCCTTCGGCTAGTCCATAGGATAATAATAAAAAGGTATATTAGATGAAAGATAGATTTTCACTACACGTACATGATGGTCAAAGCGAGATACTTGAAGCTCTGACGGTTATGAGGAATGGATTTACCAGATCTCAATCTGGCTTGGTAGGTATAACAAATATCCCCCATGCAGAAAATGAGCATCCGGTGCTTCCAGAAACTATCTTTAATATACAGACTTCTGGAGAGTCTGCCGTTAGGTTTGCCAGTACAGATTCAAGTGTAAGTTCTTTGCAGATACTGGCTAACGGTAATACTAGAGCTTCCGGACTACAGTTATCTTATTCTCCGATAACTAACTATATAGATTTATCTACGATGAAACCAAGTGGTTGCGGAGGCGTAGAGTCTGGATTTCTGTCTGTAACCAGCAATAACTTTGTAGGTATCGGAACGACAAAGCTTAGGGGTTCTAGAAGATTTACTCCCAACTCTCCGCTAACTGTTTTTCACGAAGGTACTACAAATAGTGGCACTATAGCCATGAAGGAGCAGTCCACCCGCCCTGTTAGTACGTTTGGGTTTGGTAAAATCTACGCAAGACCAGACAGGGGATGCTCTGACAGGCAAAGTTTCTTCTTCTTAGACGACGCAAATAATGAATTCAATTTATCTCATCCGACAGGCCTTGTTGAGACAGACGATAGATTTAACACCTATGCTGGAAGATTTGCGCCTTTTTCTGAATGGTCATGCTCAGAAAACACTAGTCTTCAATATAATACTATATACGGATATGCTGGAGGTTGGAACTTAACGACGGGATCGAAGAACACCTTAATAGGTTACGCTGCCGGTAGTGGATTAAAGGCAGGTGCAAGAAATGTAATTATAGGTGAAAGCAACCTTACACACAGAGATTCTAGTAATTCTATACTAATTGGTTCTAACCTTATAACCCCTGAAGCGGGAGAATCATTACATCAGGGCAACACCTATAACAATTTAGTATTAATTGGTCAAGACATCGAGTTTGATACGATGGACAGTGACTACAGAATGCTGATAGGATACGGCGAAGACCCAGTAATTCAAGCTGGACTTGGTGGATCAATAGAATCTAATAGATTCCTTTCCGTTAAGTCTGTATCAAACCACCAAGCAATGTTAAGGGTTAACAGTAGCAACAATACTTTTTATACAGCCTTGACAGAGGCGGAAGAAGTTACCTATGATATAGGTACTACCAATGTTGGACAAATAGTATTCAGGGACAACGCTTCTTCCCTACAGCATAAAGGCATGGCTTCTTTAAGGTTTGAAAATAGGTTTGGCTCAAGTCAATCGCTTGTAGACTTTGTTCCTAGCGGAGAAGTTCCTACAATATCTCCTTCTTGGAATCTTCCTACAAACCCCACTCCTTATGTGGCTATAAGTGGAGACTTAAGACTTTTAGGTACTATCAGGTTTGCAAACGGAACTGCTTTGGACTCTGCTTCAGATATAAGCATAGCAGCTACCTCCGGAGTTGGAAAAAGAACTTCGTCTACCCAGACCCACTTTGTGCTAGACTACACAGATCTTTCTATGGCCGCTTCTCTTACGCCCCAGATAGATACCAGTGCTAGCTATTTACCATTAGAAGTTCCTTCAGGAAGCAGTAGATCTGTTGGCAAGATGAGTATAGACTCTCTCGCGGCATATGTCTCTAGCGGTTATGCTAGTGTTGCTGATAATTGCAATATGCTATTCGCAGACGTTGGCTCAGAGATCAATATTGACACAGTAAATAATTCAGGAATGGTCTTTATTGGATGTGGAGTAGGTGTAGAAGCTACAGGTTGGAAAAACGGTGTATTCTTAGGTCAAGAAGCTGGAGCTTACAGTACTGTTCCTAACACAAACCTAGCAACAGATACCGCCCCTGTGTTCATTGGTTATCGAGCTGGTTATGACGCTGATGGTCTAGAAAACACTATCTCTATTGGAACCAACGCCGGTAATAATGCTGATTCATCTTCTGACTCCGTATTCATAGGTTCCAGCGCTGGACTAAATGCTTCTGGCAATAGAAACTGTTTAGGCATAGGAGAGCACGCCCTAAATGGAGAAGACACTCCGGGACACGACTCTTTACACGGTAATAACAATATAGAAATTGTCACGGGTCTGGATAGCAACCAAAGACTATTTTACGCTAGTGGAAATGTAAACTCAAGAATAAATATACAAAATGTTATCGCTGGTAATCATGGTAGAAGAATGATCTCTATAGGAGATGCTAGACTGTCTCCTCAAGCCCCTCTTGAAGTAAGAAGAGACACGGGATTAACTGGACACGGAGACACGGAGGATGTTCAGAGCTGGGCTAACAACGATTTGGTCGTAGCCAGAACTACAGCTTCTGGAGATTATATAAGAAGAGATGAACAGGGAACAGAGGCTTGGTTTGGTCAGTATGAAGGATTTATGGTTGATTACATATATGCTCCAAGTAGTTACACTTCCCCCGCTAGTGGATTAATGAGAACAAGGACTTACGACAACGGTTTCTCTACCGACACATTGATATGGGTAACAAACAGAGACTCAAAACTAAACATTCACGGTGAAGGAGCTACTGGTGGGGCGGCATTTGTTGTGACCAACAGGGTAAACGGAGAAAATAGACCTGTTTACGTAAGTTGCTCTGGGGCTTAACAACATTAGGAGTTTGTAATGACACAGTGCTGTCAATGCGATGGAGTTACACCTCCACCAGCACCTTCAGGAGCTTGCTGCCACGATTGCGGCACCTCTACCTGCACAGATTATCTTACTCCCGGAGATTGCCTAGTAAAAGAATGTTCTAGTTTTTTTCTTAATCAGACGTGCGCTCAGATTACTTGTCCTGATGCAGAACCTGTCGTGTGCTGCCGATACGACAATCCAGTTACAGGCGCATCAACTAAGCTGGGATGTATAGTAGACGACGGTCATCCAGACGAAAGATTACAAGATTGTATCGCCGCCGGATTTACTAGCACTAATGCTATTAGCTTGTTTAGCAATATCGCTGATTGTAACACTAACTGCGTTCCGGCAGCGACTACGACTTCCGCTCCGCTTGGAAGATGTTGTATATGCAGAACTGGCGCTAACGGCAAGTATTATAGGTGTGTTGAGAACATGACCTTTGCTGACTGCATGGTACAGGGAGATTGTACAGAAAGTTCTGACTGGGCGTTAGGCTCTAATTTATGCGTTTCCCTACCCTGCCCTACCACTACTACTCTTCCTCCAATTGGTTGTTGCCTTGGAGCTGATTGTGTTGACGCTCTAGATTGCGCCTCTTGTGAAGCTATTGGTGGAGTTTGTTTAGAAACATCTTGCAACGCTGCTGGAAATAGTCCATGTGTAGGAGCCTGTTGTAGCTTCAACCCCGGTGGAGGTTATCAAGGTTGCGAAGATTCTCGAACAAGAGGTTCGTGTCAAAATATAGAACACAAGTTTCATCAAGGCGCTTCATGCGGTGATCTTGACTGCTCATCGACAACGACTACTACTTCGGCCCCAACTACAACTACCACTACGATAGCCCCAGACTGTCCGGATTGCTTAAATGGACCTCTTGAAAACTGTGGAAAAACAACCAGTGGTGATGTTTTTTGTCTTGAGGTTGGTGGGTGCAAAATGGTTGAGGAATCCGGAGAGAGACTGGAGTGCTGTAGCACTTTTGATGGCAGTGTGGTAGAGGTATTTTGCAACGCCCCTGTTGGCTGTTGCTGTTGCTGCCCAGAGCTTTATGAACCTTGCGCAGGTACAACTACTACAACTACTTCGGCTCCCCCAACGACAACGACTACTACTTCGGCCCCAACTACGACTCCTGCTCCTTTCTCGACTACTACTACCCTCTCCCCTCCTGAGATTACTACTACAGCTTGCCCTTGTCAATGTCCAGACACAGCGTACTTGAAGTTTGGCCTTGGTGTAAGTGGTGATTGCGATTACATTTTTACCGATGGTGGTGTCTATGTGGCCGCAGACGAAAATGTTACAAGCTGCACTCAAACCGTTACATACACAAAAACGGGAGCTGCTGAGTGTGGGGACGAGTGGACGGTGATAATTACTTGCGATGGCTCTAAGTTAGCAGATGATCCTGAACGTTGGTCTCATTCTCTTGAGACTTGTCAAGGCACCTTCACAAACGACGAATCACAGAATCCGGACGCTCTAGGCGCTTGTGCCGGGCCTCCAAGCAGAAAGTGGTCAGTTACAGCAACTGATACCGACTGTCCATGTTGCGCCAATAGTGAGGGACTCGGAGCTTGCTGTGTACGAAGTTTCAGCGGGTGGCCAGACAATACAGTATACGGAGAGTGGGGTTGCACTGACGATGTGACAAACTCTAACTGTGGAGCAGGTTGTTGGGAGATGATTGATGGCGCTGGCTGTGAAGCGCAGTGGCACAAAGATGTTTCGTGTGACTCAAGTCCTTGCGGAACGAGCGATGATAGCACAACCACCACAGAAGGTCCGGACGATCCGGGCGGTGATGACACAACCACCACAGAAGGTCCGGACGATCCGGGCGATGATAGCACAACCACCACAGAAGGTCCGGGCGATCCGGGTGGTGATGACCCAAGCGATCCCGGTGGCGGCGAAAGCGCTACGACTACTACTACACCCGCCCCTTCTTCTGGTGTTGGTGGAGGATACTCCCCTTAATGTGTATAATATATTGATAATTCTAGGACTTTAGGAGAACAAAATGGACAAAAAGCTAACCATAGGAATGGCACACTACTCTGATTATGACGGGGTATACTTTACAATTCAAGGCATTGTTAAGGAACTTATTTATAACGGAAGAAGAGATCTTCTTTCTCAAATAGAGTTCTTGATTGTAGAAAATAACCCTACTTGTAAACACGCTAAAGCTGTAAAAAGCTTTGCGGCAGGACTTCGCGGGCTAGTAAAAGTTATAGACCTAAAAGAAAAACAGGGAACTTCTTGCTCCAGAAACAAGATTATAGAGCAAGCTAAAACGAATTTTGTATTAGTAATGGACTGTCATGTCATGCTGTGTCCAACAGTAAAGACTATAGACAGTCTAATTTCTTTTATATCATATAACGATAAGTCAGAGGATTTGTTTACTGGACCACTAGCTTATGACTCACACGATAATATCTCTACTCACTTTAACGACGAGTGGGGAGGAGGAATGTGGGGACGCTGGGGGGAATCTTGGAAGTGTATATGTGACGCTTACGACTTCTCTTATGTAAGAGGCAAAGACGGAAAAGCTTCTTTTGTTAGACTGTCAGACGCAAAAAGAATAACAAAGTGTGAGTATTGCGACAAAGAATTTCCAAAGGTGGAGTATGGAAAATGCGCCGCCAAGCTAAAAGAAGAAGGTTATAACAGGTCTGGTTTTGACGATAAAGAGAAACCATTTGAAATATTTGCACAAGGACTTGGATTATTTTTAACCAGAAAGAATTCTTGGTTGAAATTCAACAGCGACACCTCTGGGTTTGGAGGAGAAGAATGTTACATTCACGAAAAGTATAGAAAAGCAGGAAGAAAGACTATATGTCTTCCGTTTTTAAAGTGGTTACATAGATTCAATAGGCCGGACGGTGTAAAATACGCTGTGACTACAGAGCAAAAACTCAAAAACTATATGTTAGAGTTCAATGAGATAGGGTTAGATCTGGCCCCATTAAAAGATCATTTTGTTGGAGATTTAAAAGTTTCAGAAGAAATTTGGAACAATATGCTCGCTGATGCGGGCAGCTCCGAAAAGCCAGTTCAGCAGACTTTAGAGTCAAAGATAGAGCTATTAGAAAAACAACTGATGGCATTGAAGTCCGCTGAAAAGAAAGGCTGTTGCAAAAATAAAAAGAAAAATAATAATACGGTATCAACGGGGTAAAAGAAAATGGCTTTAGTCCTAACTGACAGAGTAAAAGAAACATCAGTAACTACCGGTACGGGTACTCTTACCCTTACCGGTTCTTTTGGTGGCTTTCAAACGTTCCTAGCTGGTATAGGCAATGGAAATACTACGTACTATGTTATTGAAAGTGAATCTGACTTTGAAGTCGGAATTGGTACTTATACCGAGTCCGGCAATACCCTGTCTAGGGATACTGTTCTATCAAGTTCTAACGGTGGATCAAAGGTTGATTTAGCTGGACTATCCACTATATTCTGTACCTACCCCGCAAGCAAGGCTGTCTTTTTAGACGAAAACGGAATAGCAAATATTCCCAGTGTAACAATGTCTGTTTCCGGCATAAATATTGGGAGCTTAATTACTGGAGATGGCGATAAGGGAGACTTAGGAGTTAGCGGATTACTTACGTTGAGACGTGAAAGCGCGGGAAACTTCTTTCATGCCTATGTAGATGATAGTAACGATGAGACAATAGGTTTATACCATGACGGTACTGTTTCCCCCGGATGGAAACTTGGTCTCAAAGGTTCGCCAGATAACTCTGGAGATCCCCCAACATACGCATATGTCTATGCTGAAGACGGTAGTATAGGTCTTTATTCTAATTCTCAAAACAGTATTAACCTCACTCACGGCGGAGGGTTTAATATAAAGAATAAAGGAAACACTGTATTTACAGCTTATAGCAGCACTGGTGTTCAAGCTAATTCTTTCTCTGCGTCAAATACGGTATTTACGGTAAAAGGAGCCGCTGCCCAATCAGCACCTTTACAAGAATGGGTTAATAGTTCTAACGTTGTGATTGCTAGGGTTGAAAGCGATGGAGACATTGTTGGCAACACTATACAGTCAACCGGACAAATGATTGCTTCCGGAAATAACATTCTAACAAATATATCAAACTTACATACTAGTGGGGTTTCGATTAGTGGTTGGGCCAGATATTACTCGGATAGCCAAGACCACACCGGAACTGCCGTAAGCGGATCTTTACAACCTCAAATAACACAAAACGTTAGTGACATAATTGTTGTCTCTGGTTTAACAAATGCTAGTGTAGATGCTATTCCGCACACTTCAGGAGACTTTTTCCTCGGAGAGATTCTTGCCAATTCAGCAAGTGGAGCTAGTAATGCAGCAGATTTGCTTGTTGTCTCTGGTATAGCAGGAGGATTGCCCACTGCCAGTGGAGGCAAAATAACAACAAACACTAATTTGATATTTAGTTCTGGAAATTTTTTACTAGATAAAATTCATGCTAGTGGCGCACATGTTTCTGGTTTAGCTAATACAGCAATAACTGCTGTTTCTGGTTATTCAAAAGGTTATACAGATATCCAAATAGCCCTACTTGTTGATAGCGCACCTTCAGCCCTAAATACATTAAACGAAATAGCCGATGCCCTTAACGATGATGCAAATATTGCCAGTACGCTAACTACCTCAATAAGTAATTTAGATATATTTAGCACAATATCCGTAGCTGGTCAAGATAACGTCGTAGCAGATACAAACTCTGACACGTTGACTTTGACCGCAGGTTCTAACATAACAATAACCACATCCGCTTCTGAAGATGCTATAACGATAGCCGCAGATAGTACTGCTGAAAGTTTAATTAATAATTCAGGAGTCTTCTTTCTTGGTGAGATTGCAGCTAATTCAGCCAGCGGACTTTCAAATCAAACCGCTTTAAATGGATCTGGAAATATACTACTGGCAGAGATAAGAGCTAATTCAGCTAGCGGAGTATCGAATGCTGCGGACATTATAGTGGTTTCTGGAATTGCTACCGCTGGAGGTTTACCGGTTGGGAGTGGCGGCGCGATAACCAGCAATACGAACTTAGTCCACAGCTCTGGCGACTTCTTGCTGGGTGAAATCACAGCGAACTCCGCAAGTGGAGCAGCTAACACCAACCTTGTTAACGCCTCGGGCGACTTCTTGCTAAATGAAATCACAGCGAACTCCGCAAGTGGAGCAGCTAACACCAACCTTGTGAACGCCTCGGGCGACTTCTTGCTAAATGAAATCACAGCGAACTCCGCAAGTGGAAGTACCAACGCTACAAATATCACCTCTAACACGAATTTAGTCCACAGCTCTGGCGACTTCTTGCTGGGTGAAATCAC
>MDTC01102914.1_pt1 | contig 19561 bp, 10 predicted proteins | sample 811181 | NCBI WGS metagenome assembly MDTC01 (sample SAMN05326644, study PRJNA326480) | marine metagenome | isolation source: seawater | place: Pacific Ocean: North | collected 2011
AGGGTTATTCATCGATGAGACGTCCGCGGCGAGTACGGCTGAGTTGGTCGATCCGTATATTATTGATGGCATGGAGGCTTGCATAAAGTTCTTTAAGCCTTTAAACCCACCCTTTACGCGGAAGTATGTGTTCGGTTGTGTCGAGGGATCATAGGTTTCAGTCTCTTCAGGCGTCATTGAAGGGACAGACTCTAAAAGACCATACTCTATGGCACTTTGAAGCCCCTCGTAGAAGGCTCCTGCGTGATCTACAGGTATATCCGCATCATCAGCAGAGGGGGTCGTCTCAGCGGCTCTGGCGGCTTGGCTTGCAGCAGAAGTAAGTAACCCTAGTCCATTTGAGCGTGCGGCTCCCATCAACTTCCCAAGTGCAGTGTGAGGTGTACAAACAGAATCGTAAACGTGTATTCTCATGATTGTCGCACGGCGACCAGCTTCAGGGTGACCTGTTTCTTTGGCTGGGACAGCCTCGAGATGAAACCGGATTCTTGGCATCTTGAATTCCATATCTGCGTCAGGTCCGTAAGCATCTTCAAGGCGCTTCTTCTTTTCATCATTTAGCTTTCCAGGGTTTTCCTTAAAGTCCTCTTTTAACTTCGTTTTTCCCTCTTCGTCAGCTTCATAAAGAGCAGCTAGTCCGTACGCTTTGGCGGCTTGATTGTGTATAAATTCTTTGCCGACCATTCCTAAAAACCTGCCCAGGGGTAGATTAACAGACGTCTTTGTGTTATTCTCAAATGTCTTTCCAAAATCTACAATGTTGATTGGAATTTGAGCCACCGTCAGATCTTTGAGATAGGAAGCCTTATCGTTCACGGGGTAGAATATAAATTGAACTTCGTCGAACCTCTTAGTTGCAGCCAATGGCTTACCGACCATGTACAGCAACATAGCACCAAAAGAGACGTACTTGTTATCGTTTTTAGGGAAGTTCACATATCTTGTGCTACCACCGTGACCCGTTACTGTTTTTGCAAAAGGATCCTTGTTATGTGAGCGAAGTGTCTTCATGTGGTCCAGCTTCTTACCAACTGCTTCCGCAATGGTCGCACGAAGGTCTGCAACAGCTCCTCCAGTACCATCAGATCCAAACATTCCCTCTAGAGTACCGGCTAAATCTCCAGTTGTGCCACTAGCTCCTCTATTTTCAGATATAAACTTCTTTAAAGCCTTCGACGTCTCTTCGTCAATTGTCATAGCTCGACTAGTGTCAGAGGCTGCTGAAAAGAAAGAGCCACCCAACACATCATTTGCGTCAGATCCCATGGATGAAGCCTCAGCTCTGATTTGTGCTTTAAGCTCTTTTACCACATCAACCATATCTTGTAAAGCTTGGACTGCTGTCTCAACATCTTCGCCTTGCGCGATGTTGTTAATGTCCATGTTAGTAGCACCCTTCATAGAGAGTTTAAGCTTTATTTTGACTTGGCCGACTTCATCAAAGCTGAATTGTGAGTTAACGATCATGTACTTCTCGGTCACCTTCATAGCATTCAGAAACGACCCGTAGAAGTTTCCTTCTATCGATCCACCTTCAATATTGGCTGAATCATCAGGGTGTGACCAGCCGTACGTTATCATTATCTCTGTGTTACCGTATAGGTCAGGCTTCACAAACTCTGCAACTTCACTTAATCTAGAGCGATCGTGCAGAAGTAAGTTTAAGTCAGCTGTTTTATGTGACATCATACCTCTAGACGGAGAGACGTCAACTCCAAAGTCTTCTATCGTTAATAAAGGGCGGAAGGGGTCTATAATAGCTGCACCGCGGCGTCCACCAGCAGAGGTGGTCGAGCCATCCTCATTTGTTATGTCAGAAAAAGACTCGTAATCGTTATAGGTCTCCAGTTGACCATCATCCATCACCGGGACGAGCGTTTGAGGCGCAGTGAATATCTCCATCCCTGCGGTATGCATATTCAGCGGGCCTGTTGCAATAGACCCATCTGCCTGAGCGTCGGTTCCTGCTGCAGCAGCGTCTGCCTCCATCTCTTCCAAGCGACCTTGCACAGCAGCCATATCAATCGCACTGGCTATAGCTTGATCTATTTCAGACTCTGGCTGACTTTGACCTACGACATGCTGCATCAAGCCAATATTTTGTATTCTTCCATCATCAGACAGACCTGGACGCGGTTGCACCAAAGTAATATCAAGGTAGGGCTGGCATCTTGACAACTCAAGAGTTGGTAGACAATTCATGAATAGACCCGCTGCCCCGGTATCTCTAGCTGCGGGAACTAACTTTGGGTTCAATACCTCGATCGCGCAAAGGTTAGGAGTAAATTTTGAGGGTGAGCCAAACGCACCGTTTACTATACCGTCCGTGCTCCCATCTGTACCAGGAGAAATCTTACAAAGGTCTTTTATGCTTATATTCGAGCAGACTGTCGCGTAATCGCTCCATGTCGATTCAAAAGATTCTGGCTCTCCGACATAGCGGTATAATCGTTGTACCATCACCTTAGCTTCTTCAAGCTCAGAGGTAGACATCCCATCAAAAATTTCTTTTAAAGACTCAAAGTTCTTTGTCATGATGACACCGCCTTCGGTGGCATCAGTAAACGTTCTGATGAGCTTATGCATCTCTGGAGTTGGGTCCAGATTCACTCCTCCGTAATCACCGATTGCGGAGTCGCCACCAAAAGCAAGGATTGACATGAACTTTTCTTTTGACACAACGCTGTAATAACGACCCAAAGCCTCAACGAGCATACCGAGTCTAGAATCGTATATCGCCATTAGCCTACCAACGCTTCAATTTGCCCTAAGTCTGTAGGAACTACCAGTCTGGTACCGGGAGGGACTTGAAGGTTCCACCCAATGCCACTGGCAGCGGCAATAATCCACCAATAAGTCCCATTCCCCGAATAGTAGCTTCCAGCGATTATATCTAAGCGCTGACTCTCTTTTGTCGTGATGACTTCAACATCAATCGCTCCAGTAGAGGCAGCTCTATGAATCGCTCTACCAGCGAAATATGTCCCGTACGCTTTGCCACCCTTGATCTTTGGGGCTCTAGAATATCTAGTGGGCATGCTTAGTCTCCTTCACCGTCAGTGTCGATAGATCCAGCGAACCCATCATAGTTTTCAGTTGTAGCGTCATCTATCGCCGCGGCGCCGGGTACTGTCGATGTAGCAGCATGAGAACTGTTTCTAACACCACCTGGATCATAGAAGTCTGTACCAAGCGGACCAGCAATCTCACCAACAGGATAGTTGATGGCTCTCATCATACCATTATTATCAAGACCTGGAATAATGTCATGTATCGGACTAAAGCTAATACTGATATTCAGCATTGTTGGTGCACGTCTACCGATTCCAGACATGTCCCATTGAGCGTCGCCCCAGTCCATGTCAAAACTTGTTATCACTCCCGCAAGTCCTCGGCCACCAGCTGCTTCAAACGATCTAACAATCGCATTATTTTCCGGGGCGAAGAAGTCTCCAACGTCAGTAATCTGCTGTCCCAGTGTAATCGTCGGATCAGCCGGTGTAGTGGTCGGCAGGCCAGGAGGGATCGGAGTTAAATCAGAAGGATGAGCAACATAAGTGTGATAATGTCCTTTCTCAGAGACTGGACCATACGGGTCAGCAGTGTCGTCTCGATTTTCATACTGAACTAAATAAACGGCGTCGACGTTACCATCCCCGTCTGGATCGTCGATTAACCGCTCAAGAATAGAAACGACCCCGCTAGTAACTGGCCGGCTTGGAAAAGAGCTGGCTTCTACGTGGGTTGCGCCTTCACCGGGTGGATTAGAGGCGTGATCATTCATAACACCAGCCGGGGTAGCAGTACCTGCAGTAGCTTGGATAACAACTCCAGGACCTGTATCCCATGTTATATATCCACCGCTGTTGGCTCTCAGAATTGCCTTGCCCCAATTAGGGTCACCGGGTAAAAATCCGTGGGCGACGTCGGCGTGAGATGAAGGAATTGTACCAAATCTGGCGGTCATCTCTTCTTCAAGGCTTGTGGCAGCCTCTTCATCTTCTGCTGCTGCATCCGCCGCAGCGGACTCGATAGCGGCTGTTGCTGTAATATCGAATGGGGCAGCCGAAATCGCTTCCCCCGCTGTTGAAGACGCAGCGACACCAGACACAGGGGCCGGCTTTACCTCTGACAAACCAAATATTCTAGCGAGGTTGAACCTGCTGTAGTTGCTCCTTATAAGATCACCAACGCGTAAACGAATAACAGGACTAGCTGTTGGAATCTGAGAGAACGGCATTATGAATTTTCTGCTGCCAGCTTTAACAGGCTTACCCATCGAAAACTGAGGATAAATCATCGATATCAGCTTATTAACGCTCCACCACATCGAGTCGAAGTCCTTAGGACTCGTAGCGACTACAGAGAAAGTAAGGGAGATGCTTCTTGTCGTATCCTGGTATATCTTGACCTTGTCTATTCTACCGTACCCACCAGATTCTGCGTATGACACAGAATATGAGTCCTTGAGATCACCAAGAAAAGCATGGAAGCTCATCACTTCGTTTGTACGAAGATCATGAAAATAGAAAGGACAGTATTCTGCGTCGAGCTCATTCTCGATCCGGATTACATTTTCCCTTGTTTCTCTTGTATTCGACCATGCAGAGTTCTGGTCTAGACCCCTATTCCTACCACCTGGACGAAGATTGTCCCAGTACGGGGAATCAGAGGTTCTAGCGTACGTGTCTCCAAGAGCGTTATGAAGACGTCTGAAGAAGTTTGGGTGGTAACCATAGACCTTAGAAGCGTTAACATACTTTTTGTTTAGAAGTAGCAAGGCTGGTGCAGAACGGTGCCTCCATGCAAGCCCTTTCTCTCCAGTAAGAGCCCTAGAGTGCTGTTGCCTTGTTTGACCAGCCATCTTCATGTGATTATAGCGGACATATCTCTGATAAGAGTTCAGCCAAGCATCACCCATCCGAAGAATAGCAACAAAAAAGTTCCAGGCAGGGTACCTGTTTAATTGAGTTAAAAGATTAAAAATGCCAATTGCTGGATCTGCCCCGGAACCGCCTGTTGCGAATGTAATGTCTGTCAACATCCTGTCAAGATCGCGTCGGACTACTCTGAAAATATTGGCGTAATATCCCGAACCGTATAAGACATTGAATAGTGTGTCGTCAGCCGTTGCAGCAATACCCGCGAACCACGCACCGATGGCCGCAAACGCCCCTGTCGAAGAGGGTACGGGTGGATCCGGTGGTAACGGTGGAGACGGAGGACCACTCGCTCCTGGAGATGGTAAAGCAGACGCTGGAATCTTTAAGAACGCCGCAAAGCCATAGATCGCGCAAAGCCATGCAGGCCGGTCAAGTCTTGGGATCCCGAGCTTCCTCATAACCCGAAGTACAGTACCTTCCTTATACCAAGAACCCTTTCGCAGCCCTGATGGATTCGAGGGTGTGTGGATCGGTGCTCCTGTTTCCAGTATTTCAACAAGAGAAATTATAGCAGTGAAAACAGCGGCACCTAAAAGATATTCTCCAAGTGATTGAGCTGAAACACTTAAGTTGGGTAATACACCACCCTCGAAAGTTTCTCTGTAAGAAGATAACTGACCATAAGACTTTGGAGCAGAGAGAGGAGTGCCGTCAATGTCGTTATACCTTAGCTCTGCATTCTGCAGCTCAGGTCTTGCAGGAGCATTATAGGCATTTTTTGCCAATAGCTTATTAGAATTAACAAGGCTAGATCCCTTTTGAACATCAGTCGCCCCTAACACTGATCCACCATCAGGATCAGCACCGGCACCCATACGGTGACCGGTTGAGCGAACCATAAGAGAATGAGCTATCTTATGAAGATCGGCGAGACTAGTGCGCACAGCATCATCGTCATAAATACCAAACTGACCTTGTTCTATTGGGATACCACTTTGTGTGAACTCTCCATCCTCGATATACGGAGAACTTCCCGGAGTTGGATCGAACCTGTTACCGGTTTGAAGCATTTGTGATATCTTATTCTGTATCGGTGCAGCGCCGGATGGTGAAGCGGATGAACTAGCACCAGTTGGATCTCCTACCCCAGGCTCACCAGGCTCTCTGTTAGAGACAACATCGGTCAAGAGATGGTGTCCGTCACTTTGAGAGTTCTTGTTTAAAACTGAACCCAGCGTCTCTATTTTTCCAGAATTGCTAAGAGTTTCAAAGTGTCCAACAGCAGCTTCGGAAGATGTCCCTCCGGATGGAAAACTTCTAGTAAATCCAGTGTTCGAATCAATACCGCCTGTCTGGATCTCGGCAGGCAAACCGCCAGAGCCCTCAAGGTTCGTCTCAACACGAGGCCCGTTTTGAACAGGATATGAGTTTTGAGTCGCAGGGTTTGTCGTAAGATCGCTCAAATATGAAGCAAGTGTATCCTTGGCAGATGACTTTAGATCGTCTGCTTCGATAACAACGGTACCATCAGGAGCTGATCCTTCAGGTTTATACTTGTCTTCATTCGCCATAATGCTTAAGTATTTCTTCCCTTAGTTTTTCTAAGGCAGATTCATCTTGTTTTAGTGCTTCAACCATCTCTGCAAACTTTTTATAGTGAGGAGGAAGTTCCATGTTCGCAAGGTTCTCCATCTGCTCCTTAAAAGCATTCGCAGTTTCCTCGAAATCTTTTCTTTGCTCTTTCTTCTCTTCAGACATCTTATCCCTCTGTAGTTGCTAATGCAGTGGTCATTACTGACTTGTCAACTAAGACCTTGCCGACCTTGTTAGCGTCCATTGTGACTTGTACATTCATTGTAATTTGAACAGGCTCATTTGTAATATTGAATTCACCACCACCTGTACCGATTGCTTGCGCAAAGTTATCCAGCGCAGCTACAACATTTAGCTCACCGACACCATTCAAAGCGGTCACAGCAAGCTGAGCCTCTTCAACCATCTTAGCGATCGCAAGGTGAGCGTTCCACTCTTCTCCCTCGTATTGAGTAGCGAGCTCTTGTGCCGTCCTGGCGAAATCCATCAGCGAAGACATCGTGTTCACGCCAACCTTTAACTTCTCCAAACCAGCTTCATCAGGTTCAAATTTCGCCAATGTCTTAAACAGGTTGTTAAAGTCGTAGTTGGAGTCATGAACTAATGATGAAGTCACACCGTAGATAAGTTGAGACATCGTCGCCTGCATGCTAGCGCCGTCGATACTTAAACCGGAAACAGAATCCACCATCTTGGCAAAGTCAGCAACAGCTGCAATAGCCATGCCTATAACTTCTACTTTGCCCTTCACGGTAGCAGCGTCGCCACCGATATCAATTCCGACTATGGTCTTTACAAGTGGGCCAATCTCTGCTTTAACAGATTCTACAACCTTTTTGATAATCGCGCCCATCTCATTAAGGCGCTCACCCATCGTCTTGCCTTTCTTAAAGAACCCTCCACCTTCTTCAGGCATCAAGTCGGCAACAGCTCCGATTGCGGTGGCAAAGTCAGCGACAGCCCCAAGGGCAATCGAAATAATCTCCATCTTAGGTTTCAATGTGCAAGGGTCGCTAATACCGGAAGCTATCGAGATAAGTTGAGAGATAAGGAGGGGCAAGAACACAATGATCGAAGCCATCAGCATCTGTAGACCGCTAACAACGGCTGACATCACCTCTGTCACGCTTGGGCCGAACATGCCACTTGACATTTTAGACACTGCCTCAAGCGGACTGAAAAGTGCTCCCGCCAGTTTTGCTATTGCGTCGATGACGACTGCGACAACTTTCACACCTTCCATCTGACTTTCGTCTAGTCCAGCGGCCATGGCGACAATCATCATCACCAGGTTACCTAAGGTGTCGCCTAACTGTGCAATGAACCCTCCCATGGCTTCGAATAGCTCGGTAATAGTTGTGCCACCCGCCATTTCAGTTACTGCGCCGAGTTTGGCGGCGTCCAGACCAATTGCAGCCATCCCCTCCAGCGCCTTGGCGACGAGCATAACAATCTCAACCCGCTTTTTAACTTCATCGGGGTTGGTCATCGGAATTTTCATGATTGCACCGATCATGGTTCCTATATACTTGGAGGACTTAACAAAGAACTTAGAGGCAACCTTAAAGCCGTACACTAAGACCTTATAGACAAGGAGTAGCGGCGCAAAAACGCCACCAATTAAAGCCATAAGACCCACAGCTTTCGCCACGTCTATAATCGCTCCAATCGAGAATTCTATTGCCCCGGCATTCGCAGCCAACTTCTTAAACGTCTTCATAGAGGCGAAGATAGCTTCAGCGAATATAGCTACACCAGCAGTGAAAAGTAGGGCAGCTGCCACCATACCGACAATCATCAGGGGAACAAGCGGAATTAACGTTCCGAAAGCCACACCGACAGCAGCCAGACCTATGGTAGCCAATATAGCAATACCAAGCATCCCCATCATCGCCGCGAACTCTATAAACGGAACAGGAGCCAATATCTCATAGGCTACGCGGATTGCTGCTGCGAATGCGATAACAGAGACAGCAAAGAAGGCTGCGCCAACAAGCATCATTAATCCTGCAGTAGTTATCGTGGCTGGTTCCATTAATAAAGCAGCTATAACGAACGGTACCATTGCGATCATTGCTAACGCTAGCATACCGAAGACCTTTAAGATACCTTCAAATGGGACCTTTTCTAAGATCTTGTAAGTGACCAGAACGCCTGCTGCAAAGATAGCAAGGGAGACCATGAAGCTTGCGGCAAGGATAGCTAAATTAAGACCCGCTTTTGCAACGGTGCCTGGATTGATTTTTCCAATACTCTCTAGCATGTTACCTAAGCTGTCGAAGAAGCCTCCACCACCTTTACCCATAGACTTCGTGGCTTCTTTATCAAGACCGTCGCCCATATTCTTTCCAAAGCCTTTGGTGAATACTGACACCGCTTTCATAACCAATGCATTGGCAGCCGCTGTTGCCAGAGCAGAAACCAGAGCTTTGACAACTGCGAAAAGAATAACTCGCTTAAGACCAAAAACCAGGACGGGCTTAATCTTTTCGTACAAGGCTTCAAAGAGAAGCTTAAAGGCATCGAAAAGTTGTGGAAGCACAGGCGCTAGCGCTTCTCCGATCTTAGAAAATGAATCAGCGAATGCGCCGCCGATGCCTTCTTGCGCACCACCGCCGATTTCTTTTAATCGGCTGGGATCTTTTATGACCTCGGCAACAAACGTAATAAACTCAGCAATTTTTTCTACAATAAATGGAAGAGCTGAGGCGATAGCATCGCCTGCAAATCGAATCGCGTTTTCAAAGAAATCACCAAAAGCCGAAGCACCTTCACCACCGGCACCGCCTGGGCTAAGGTATGACTTCACTTCTTCGAATATATCTTTAACCATATCACCGAAGCTATATTGCCCACCCGACTTGGTGGAATCAGCGAATTTCTTAAAGTACCCGAGGATCTTATCGAGTAAGCCCTTAAACGCTTTAGGATCGAAAATCTTTTGAACAGCCTCGAAAAGCCCTAAGTGCTGCATTAAGTCGGCAAATACCTTACCAACTTCTTTACCGAACTTACCGAATTCTTTCATAGAGGCTTTGATCGCTTGGATTGACTTCTTATACTCTTCGTTTTGAGCAAAGCCTCGAGCAAAACCTTTATTAAAAGCGTCGAAGAAACCGTCTACGCCTTCTCCGCTTTGAGTCAACTTCTCTACAGACTTGGCCAGTTCGAGCATTACCTCTTTCTCAGACATCTTGTTAGCTTCGGCATCTTCAGCGCCAGCTTCCATATCTTCATAGGCAACGCCCATATTCTCTTGGGCAAGAACGTTTTCCATCGCAGAAACGGAGAGACCCATTTGCTCAGCCATCAAAGCTTTCTCTTGACGAGTCATGTCTTCGACAGATTTACCGGCATCATGGAACGCGTCTTTCATCATGTCAATACGCTCTGCAGGGTTCTCAGCGTTCATCATCTCCATCGTATCGAGCTGTATACCAAAAGCCTGATTCAATTGAGAAACAGATCCAGCAGCTGATTCGAAATCATCAAACTTACCAATGACGCCCTGGAGATCTTTGGCCTCAAGACCGAGCTTAGCCATGTAAGTCGCTGTGGCTCCGAGCTCCTTCATACTCATATTACCGAAGTTTGCAACATCTTCAGTAAGATCAGACATATTCTTACCGATTGCTTTAGCGGAAACGCCAAACTCGGCGCCCATCTGAATTGCCATCGATCCCATGTCAACAAGGGTATCACCGACGTCTGCTCCAGTGTTGTGAGCCTGTCGGGCCATCTCAGCCAATGCCTCATTTGACATGCCGAGACCCTTATTCATCATGACCATCTTATCAGCAGCGCCGGCTATTTGGTCTCCGAGCATGGTCATTGCAGGACCGGCCGCTTGTGCAATCTCCTGAACGGCCTTGAGAGCTGCAGCTGCGCCGCCGCTCCCGTAACCGAACACTTGCCCAATACTTAATCCACTTTTAGCCAAAGCTCCGGACGAACTACGAAGATTATCGAATCCAGTGACAATATCTTTACCAGAACCTGTAGACAGATCTCCGAACTCGCCTTTGAGGCCTTCCATAGCCTGCTGAAGCTCGTTAACACCACCAGTCGTACTGGCAGCGGCATCCACGAAGCCGCCTAATATCTTAAATGGGATCGAGATTATAGACTTACCGACGCTAAACAGGCCACCCACGACAGACTTAAGTCCACCGGTGACCATGCCCATCATTCCGGGTAGACCCTTAAAGGCCTTGAACATGCCCGTGCCAGCGCCGACTGCGGCAGCCTTCATCGGTGTTATGGCTGAAAGCATATCACCAAGAGTACCACTGCCACCTTTGCCAGCTTTCTCAGCTTGGTCACCCATGTCAGCCATGTTCGCGCCAGCTTCTTCAGCGGCAGCGGAGGCCTCGTTAAGAGAATTAGTGATTTCGCCTATACGGTCTTCGAGCCCATCGAGCTCTTTACATTCCATGGCCTTGCACAGTTCTTTAGCCAACTTCGCTTGGCCCCCAATCTGGCTGGCCATCGCGTCTAGTTGCTTGGAACGCGCTTCAAGAACTTTATTAATCTGTTGATTAATCTGTAATTGAGTCTGTAATTCTTTGGAATCAGCCATGTAGGTTCATTTCCCGTTTCATACTACCTTACATTAAATATGGCGAACGGAAAACTACGCCACTTGTTTGATCACAGTGGCCAGACATATCCTGTCTGCTCACGGAGTGCTTTAGACGCAGTCCTCTTATTCTTTAGAGCAGTGACAGTTTCTTTTAGGTTGTTTTTACGAAGAGAGATATAGAACTTCCGGGACTCTGATAGCGCTGTGGCAAATAGAGCCACTGTTTTCTTTTCGCCGTGAATCTTAATCTCTGATACTTCACCGCGGATGTAAAGCGCACACTCTCTCAAAAACTCTTTATTCGATTCTTTCATAATCACCACCTCTTAGTATAACTATGTAAATCTACGCAAATTTGCCGGTACCTGTGAACGATGTCTTCCCATTAAGGCTCTTGACTCTGCGTCATTTGCGTGGGCAGCCCTGTTTCCGTTCTTGCCACTCTTCTTAATTTCATCGTTCAACCTCTTTATCATCCATATTCTGATCCAGATAGGGATGTTATAAGCTTCTACGTAAGTAAAACCCATGTAGTACATAAGAGTGAATATCTGATCGAGATAGGCTTCCTTGTGATTACTCGTCAGGCCAAAAAAACGCGGCCCCAAGCGGGAGCCTCACCTCCGAATGTTCAAGACAGGCCGGGCAGTCCATCCATGCTTTCATCTCAATGCCGGGTTCGTTATTGTCGATGTGCTTTCTAAGGTATAAAGAGTCTCTAGCAGGAAGATTGTTAATCATCATATCCAGCTTCGACCTATCGGATATCCCATTGGCAGAGACCAAAGAATACTTTAGACGTTGCGTAACAAGGTTCTCAGCTCTTTGACCTTGCTTCTTTCGTCTTTCAGATGCCTGCATAATGTCTTGTTCGTCCTGGCCAGTTAAGAGCTTAAAGCGGACCGTAGCCTTTGTTGTGGGAAGAGTAGTTTCAAAAACATTCGAACCTATTGCAATCGGTTCTAAATCAAGTCGCTTAACAGGAAGTTCACCTAAGTTGAAGTCATGCTTAGAACGCTCTCCGCATGCGGGACAGTCGACTTCTACTTTGTACCCTGTGCCGTAACCGGTGACTCGAAGAGCAACCATTAGTGCGTTTCGATCGCCAGCAAGCAGCGTTTCAGGGTTGACTCTTTTATCAATTAGACAAGATTTAATTAGATGAGTAATGACTGTACCTTTTTTAATCAGGGCTTTTGAAGTCAAGATGTCTTCTTCCCGGGCCGTCATGGCTCTAATTTCCACAGTGTCCTTGCCATGAAGCGGATGATCGGAATCATAACACTTTCCACCAGAAGGTAGTGGGACAGTCTCTACTGGTATCTCAAACCCAAAATCGTCTTTCATAACATTACGTGTGGGCATGTGTTCCTTCATGGAACCAAAAATATCACTTCTATCATTCGTCGGTTGATCACTTGACATGCGTACTCTCCATTATTCAATAGCACAGTTTCATCTTAAAGCGTGCTTGAAACGTGTAAATTGACGTTAATGTAATTAAAAGCAAAAAAGCCCACCAGTAAAGGTGGGCTTCTTAAAATGCTCTGTAATATATGCTTAGTACTGAAGTACGCAATTATCAAAGCGGATTGTCATGGCTATTTCAGCGGGGTCTTCTGCACCATAATCAAGGTCACCAAACCCAGCGGACGTAAGGAAGCATCCCTTCATGTCCCATAACTCGACGACTGTCCCTACAGGGTCAAGCATCTTTAGTTGGCAATCTCTCTTATAGAAATCAGCGTATCCACCACGACCAGAGACAGATTCATAGTGAGTACGGACCCATTCCATGACCTGTTGAGCGCCCGAAGGAGCAATCGGATCGTGTAAGGTAACTGAAATCGCATCGAACTTCGTCTTACCGGCGATGTACCGCTGTCCATTCATGAACGGAATTTCTATTTCGGCAGTGTTCATCGTGGGGCGGGCGGCTGTCTTAACTAAGAAAGCGTCAATCCCCTCAATAGCAAACACCCACCGAAACTTTCTTTTCGGCTCAAACTTATTCGGCAGCATATCGGTAACTGATAGTGTCTCTGGCATCTTTGTTACTCCTTGTTATTCTTTAACTATATAGTTTCCAAGTTATATGTCCATTCCTGCGTTGGTAACGACGAAATCAAGTGATATAAACTCGACGGAGCGTACCGGTTGCAGGAATATCTTTCCTCTAACAGTATTATTCTCAATATCTGCCTGAGTAGTAGTGGTTGTATCAATCTGGACCTTGAATCGCTCGAGGCCTTGCTGGTTTTGAATTTGTGTCAAGACCGGAGTTACCGCAGCAGCAAATCTGGCGAGTGTCGACTCTCTGTTCGGCTCGAACAAGAATGTGTCTCCGATTCTCCTCACTTGACGACGGATGTCGATCAAGAGTCTTCTTACATTGACTCTATCCAGAGCGCTTTGAGCTGCTAGCAACGTCTTCTGTCCGAAGACTACCACTTCCCTAGATTGTGGGAATGAGGTAAGGGGGTTGATATCAGCATCATAGAGGGTATCCAGATTGTTTCTGTTGAGTTTTACCGATGTTTCCACCACACCCTTCAAGGCGCCTCTCGTGAAGCCTGCTGGGGCGTACCAAGGGAATGCAACTTGGTCATTGAGACCAAAGGCTCCAAGGACCGCGACGCTTGGTGGAACTTGTGCAGCTGCTCCAGTAGATGGGTCCTCCATCATGACGTCAGGGAAATACGCGGCGGCAAAACTTGTGTCTAGATTTCTAGAATTAAATGTTGATGCCGTGTTTGTTACAGAAACATCTTGTATAGAACTGGTAACGATATTACCTAATACATCTTCGACCTCAAGGTCCATAATATACATGGCATCAAATCGATCTTCAACAGCTGTGATTGCATAATCAGTAACGCTGCTGTGTCTAATGCCTGGAATGGCCAGTAACTGAATATCGACATCGGATCGCTCTTGCATAACGTCAATTGCTTTTCGATATGCGGCAACTGTAGGACCAGCAGTTAACCCTTGGTCTTCTTCTGTCATCTCTCTGCGTACCGCTGAGGTCGTCATCCGAGTTCTGTCAAGGTTGAATATGTCCAGCCCATCAAATCCACCCTGGGGTATCAGCGTGAACTTCAGGAACGGACGAGCAGTGGATAGACCGAAGTCTTTCTCAACGCTCAGTAATCTTGTACTGGAGCTTGCGGATCCGTCGATGTCAGTGAGGGTGGCATCGGCTTCGCCGTCACGACGATAAGTAGCTGCGGCCCACTGCTGTGGGTCGGCCTTATCGGCAGCCGTAGTAATAACTTGAATCTTCTCTAGAGAGAATTTGTTGTTATTGAACCTGTCTGCGTCCAAGATTGTACCGTCGTTATCAGCCACGCCGATTTGTCCGTCGATTAAAGCAGGACGTTGATCAGTGCGATAGTTCGGGAAGTACGTTCCAAAAGATGGTAATGAACCATCTCGAACCGTGGAAGAGTTAGGTTCTGCAACACTTGTCTGGCGCTCTGCCTGAACACCCCAATATAAGGATGTGTTAATACGCTTACGAGGTGGTTGACCTTGTGATATAGTTCTTCTCATCGGGATTGGAGGTTGGATAACCTGGGTACCGACAGCATTACTCTTCAGTGTTGTTCCTGAAAGCGCTTCTGGTCCTAAGAATATTTCTGATCCGGAAGTGACCAAGTGTTGTCCACCACGGAAACCAACCGGCAGCGCGGTGTCAGGGACTTGACCTCTTTCAAGCTCTACTGATGGAGACACTCGGATGTAGTTAGAAGCGTTAAGGTAACTTCCTTCTACAACAAGCTTTTGTCCACCTATCCTCTTATCGAAATCATAGAAGATATGATAATCGCCAACAACTCGGCAAACGTAGCGTTCGTTATTGGGATCAAGAGACATCTTTACGAATCGTTCAAGAACCTTGGGTTCAGCATCTGTATCGTGATAATCTCTAACTAAAAGGTCAAACGTACCGTATTTGTTGTTAACGTTTGTTGACTTCTTAATGTTCTCAACAGACACCTTGACGCGTGTATTTCCGATGGCTCCATCATCAAGTGCATGTACCGTAAACAAGTCTTTGTTCTGTCCACCGTATTCTTGCGAAATGATCGTAGGGAACTTGGATGTACGGAACCTGTCTCGGAAGCTTTCAAAGTCTGGCTTTGTTGCGCTACCAGCAGTTCGGCCGGCGGAGCCAGTTACGAGGAATGCAATTTCTTCATTCTTAATCGCCATACCCTCTTTGACACCGTCGAAAGAAGCACCGTAGGTTGCAGCCATCTTCGTTGAACCAGTCGGCGTTGCCAAGGCTGGGTGAATATCAAAGTGAGCGTGGAGGTAGTGACCTGCTTGCTCTGTCTTTGTTGGGTCAGTGTTGAAGATATTAGCAAAGTAGTTAGGAGCATCAGGATCGAATGATGCAGTAATCACTGTTGGGTAAGAATCTGTGTGCTTATGGCCATTCTGCAGAAGTACAAACTCTTGACGACCGCCACCGATGTTAACAGCACCAAGAGTTGATCCACCATCTTTTGTGGCTGTGGTACCAAAATCGAATGCAGCAGCGTGATTAGCAGCGTTAGGAGCACCAAGCGCCTTGTTATTTGTAACAGCAGCGCGGGAAGAACTAAGAGACAGGTTAACACCCGATGGTGCCAAAAGGACACCTCTTAGAACAGGCATAACGTTATCAAGACCTGCGCCTGTCAATAATTCAGAGCTGTTTTGCTCTTTCATAAGGACTGATAGAAAATGAGTACGTCCATTTTTACCAGCGTTGGTCGCTGTTGAGCCAGCGTAAGGGTTAGGGTTTGTGTTACCGTTTGCTTGGATCTGTTGGGCACCGACTTCAAAGCCGCCACGTGTTACAATACCTGTGGTTGCTCTTTTCTTTCCGTCACCAACTCCAAGAACTCTAACATAAGTTCCAGCATTTGCGTAAGTAAGCCACTGTCTCATCGCGAGAGGACCGAACTGAGTCGAATCCGTGTCACCAAACTCCGCGATAAAGTCTGCAAAGTTCGCAACGGTGATGGGGACAAAAGCTCTACCTTGTTTTGCGGTCCCAATTACGCCAGCAGGAATGCCACTTGGTCCAGTTTGGGAAGGACCAGAAAGATCGATCTCTCTCGTGGAAACTCCTGGACTCTTAAAGGTAAGTTCAGCCATTTGTGATTATCTCCTGTTTCATTTCTTAACTATACTACTGGAAGTCTACGCCACTATTGGTTATAATAAAATCTATCGCAATAAATTCGATTGCCCTAGTTGGGACGATAACTATCCGACCGTTTAGCCTGTTGTTTTCCACGTCTTCGACTGTGTTGTTAGTGTCATCCATCACAACCTTGAAGGACTCAATACCCTGCTGGGACTGAATCGTTGCTAACAGAGGTGTGACAGAATTTATGAATCGCGCTCGAGTATCAGGTGTGTTAGGCTCGAACAAAAGTCTGTCAGCGACAGAAACAACTTGTCTCTTAAGTTCAAGTAACATTCTTCTTACGTTAACTCTATCCAGTGCGGATTGAGCCAGTTGGCAAGTCTTCTGACCGAAGATTACGAAACTACCGTCAGCGAAGTTCGCGATTGGATTGATTCTTGCGTCGTAGAGAGTGTCTCTATCGCCAGCTGTCAATCGAATATCAGTGTTTGCCACCTCATCCAAGCCACCCCTGTTAAATCCAGCAGGAGCGAACCACGGATACGAAACTCTATCGTTATGAGCAAGAGCACTAATAGCAGCGACTGAAGCTGGGACCCTGACCTTATTACCGTACTTTTTGTCAGTAATATAGACATCAGGGAAGTAGACTGCAGAATAGTTGTTATCAAACACTCTTGACTCAAACTGCTCAGAAGTCTCTCTGACATCTGGGAATGCAGTTGAGGCGCTAACTACCTTAGACCGGTCTTCTGTTAAGAACAACCGAGTGTTACTTTCAGAGTAAGAAGGTATGTCCATAAGGTAGATGGCCATGGAGTAGTCTTTAGTAGTCTCAGCAGCATGATCAGTAACGAATGCATCTCTAATTCCTGGAATTGCAAGAATATTGATTCTTGTTGCCATCGGATCAGTAATAATCGTTGACGCCTGCTTGTACGAAGATATGTTGTTGTTCTGTCTACCTGTCCCAGCAGGGTTGGCCATTAAGCCAATGTTACCAGCAGTGAAGGTATCGGAAGCTTTACCAATTAAACCGCTTACAGAAGATGTGTCGTCGGTAGAGCTTGCTCTATCGTTCATGTAGTACATATCTTTGTCAAGAACATTGACTCCATCAAAGCCACCGAAGAACGGAATGTTGAAAGCTGTGTAGGGAGTAAAGCGGTTAAACTTAACTGACGCACTTTGGATCAGTGACCCAAGAGAAATTCTGCCGTAGCCTGCCAAGTCTGGATCTATAATCGCGTAGTTCTTGGAGTCAGGTATACCATTTCTAATATAAGCAGCTTCTAACATGTGCTCCTGCGCAGAACCTGTTAAGTACTGGAAGAGATCAGCTGAGCTTGAACCCGTACCAGCCAGAACAACTCTCGACAAGGAGAACTTGTTAGCACAATAGGCATCAGCACCAGAACCAGAAAGTAAGGCCCCGAGCTTTCCAACACCCTGGAATTTAGTGTAAGCGTGAATTAATGGATTTGCAACACTTGATGCGTTAACATCGAGGTTTGCGTTACCAAGGCTTCCTGTTTCAGGTGCCTTCTCAAATTTGACACCCCAGTTAAGGCGTTTGTCGACAAGCTCTTTCTCACCAGGGTAACCAGAGAACCAACCGTTTGCAGATTGCCCACGAGTAACCTTGTACCGAAGTGGTAAGGGTGGAACGATAGATCCAGTTAGTGCGAAAGTTGTTCCAGCGCTTGAAGCACCCCACAACCTTGTTTCACCAGCGCCTGGATGGCCGAAAGTGACTCCACCGAGAGAAAGTCCAGAAGTTAACTGGTCTGTCATAGCGTCTGAGGTCTTTAAGACAGGAACGCCTCTAAAGCCGAATGGACATGCATTTGAAGGAATCTTCTTGTCGTAGACGGCGTCGTTTAAGACAATACGAACGAAGTTAGAAACATTTGCGTACCGACCAGAAACAATGATTCTCTTTTCAGATGCGTTAGAAGCGTCGAAGTTGTATCGAGTTTTATAGTCACCAATCTTTCTACCGACGAAGTTCTCAGAGTCAGGATCTAAAACGCAGCCAGGAAAGCTTTCCAGAACTTGTTGGTCTAAATCAGAATCATCATAACGACGGACCTGTACTTCGAATTGAGCGTACGGGTAGTTGTCATTGGTAGATGCCTTTATATTAGCGATAGACACCTTGACCTTATCATTACCCCATTGACCATCAGAAAGAGTTTCAAAATGGAACAGAGCATGCTCTTGGCGCCCGTATGGTTGAGATATAATAGTCGGGGTCTGTGCAGTAGTGTATCTTGTGTCATACCGACCGAAGATATTCAAAGCATGACCAGCGGCACCAGCCTCTTGAGCTGTAACTGCGTTTCCAGAACCAGATAAGAGACCAACAGACTGAGTGTCAAGATAGTCGACCGAAGCCAGCTCATCCTCAATAGCATAATCCAAGTAAAGTAAATGCTTCTCTTCAGCGAATCTTAAAGGATCCGTATTCAGAACATTAGCAATATAGGCTTGGTGAGTCGGGTTAAGAGACGCAGTAATGATTCTAACGCCAGCACCTGCCTGGTCCGTGAATTCATTTGTGAATCCAGAGCCAGCAGAAGAAGATATAGCCAGACCAAAACATAAGTGTCCTTTATGACCAGACTCGTTCTTGAGAACCGCGACTTGGTCTAGGTGGTTGCTCCACACTTCACCAATATTCAGAAGCTGCATGCGGCTACCAGAGGAAGTGAACAGAACTGCTCGAACCAAGTCTGCCTTGTCCGTGCCTGAACCACCTGCGCCTTGTCTTGCAGTCAGATCAAATGATGGGTTATCAGCAAAAACAGGATATGAGTAATCCAGTGCTGACGATACCGCGTGTCTAGCAACAATGAACTGTACAGAATGGTCAGAAGCGCTACTGGCTAAAGCTGTCTGTGGCGCAATTTTAAAGCCTGCGTTCTTTACAGTTCCTTTGTTTTGGGTGTTTTGGATATCTGTTGAAGTCTCGTTCGCGCCAGCACCTAAAACACGAACGTAAGTCAGTGCGGTGCGGTTGTTCAAGAAAGCTTCAACAGCATACGGTCCAAACCTCTCAGGGTCTGTATCTCCAAATTTATTTACGAAGTCGGTCATGCTACCAACTGTTACAGGAACGAACGCAGGTCCTTTTTCTGCAGTACCTACGATTCCTGCGGGGACACCCACAATTTCTGTTTGTCGTGTAGATGCGTCGATCTCACGCTCGAAAAAACCGGGTGATCTAAATGTTTGTTCGGCCATTAGTCGGGTCTCCTGGATCTTAAGCTATCACAAATAACTATTCTGTGAGATAGCGAAATGTCTTTTATCACGAAATCATTCTTTAAGTAATTTGCCCAAGTCAATTGCAAT
>MDTC01259780.1_pt1 | contig 19561 bp, 16 predicted proteins | sample 811181 | NCBI WGS metagenome assembly MDTC01 (sample SAMN05326644, study PRJNA326480) | marine metagenome | isolation source: seawater | place: Pacific Ocean: North | collected 2011
AGTCCGTTAAGCGGAGTATCGGAATCGAACCGACGACATCTAACTTGGAAGGATAGCGTTCTACCGCTGAACTAACTCCGCGAGTGTAATCTGTAAGAGATCTAGACTGAGACTTGGGCGACCCCTCAACTGATTACCTTTATATTATAAGGTATGGTCTCTCAAAAGTCAACTACCAAGGACCACCATATGTAGCATCAGAAGCAATCCCAATAGAAGTATTGAGTTTACCAATCTCAGTATTATTTTTTGCCTCTTGTCTGTAGAGACCCCAAAGAGCAAACTGTGCCTCACTATGAAAGTCTTGGCACCTAGTAGCAACATCAGCAAAATCCTGAGCCTTGGACCAGACAGAGTTATACTGGGTTACCAATGAAGATACATCAACTGCTGGTCCAGTAATGTCATAAACAAGACCTAATTGAGATCCAGCAGATTGATAAACTCTGGTACTGACACCTTTACCCACATTTGATGCTGTCAAATTAACAAATCCTTCACCATCAAATACCAAATCACTGGTGTAATTAGTGATGTTTGGATAATCATAGATCTTTGCTAGATCAGCATTAATTGTACCAAATGCAATCACTTGAGTAGATCCAATCCCAGTGATAGAAGTGTATTGTCCTGTCGTCGTAGCAACTCCTACAACAATAGATCCATATTGTGAGGTTATATTGCTCGTGCTAGATCCATATCTGGCAGAACCAAGACCAACATTACCACCTATGGCAATAATATCATTCTTTAGATCATTTCCAGAATTTATATTCGTAAGAGTATTGTTAGTCGTTGCTTCTGCTGGAGGACCATATGTTGCAATGTCTTTCTCAGTACGGGCACGCCTATCAGGAATAGCACCATTTGCTTTAAGAAGATCATCTCTATCTTCAGATAATCTATCTACTACAACTCCCATAAGTTACTCCTACAAACTGATGTCCTTAGTGCTCTTATCACCGCGTGCATCATAATCATAACCAGAGATAGAATATTGAGTATCACTGCCAGGATAATCAGCAGGAGTTTCACCTTCATATTCAACAATCAAAGGTTCTCCATCAATTCTAGATGCCCATACTTCATAGAAGCAATAAACATTAGCACCAGAACCAGATCTAACCTTGATCACTTTACCCCATTCAGGAATCTCTCGATCCACAATGAGATCCTGAGAATATCCAATCTGAGTCAAAGTAACAGTAATTGTGTTTGGATCGATCAATCCTTCCCAATAAGAAGGAAGTTCAATAATATTTTTGTCCTTCAGTGTTCCTCTAATATAAACACCTGCTTCTGGACCTTCAGCACAAATGTGTCTCAATCTATGATTTTCCCTATTGGGATGTTTAATGTCAAATCCCTTCCAGGACTGAACGTTAATATTCCCATTAAATGTTGGTGCCTTGATTGTACCACTAGCAGTAATATTTTGATCTGCCACAAGGTTACCAACCTTCACATTATAGTGAATCCATGGAGTACACGCCTCTGCTGGATAATCAGGATCACCAGTACTGGACTTCAAAATATAATCATACTTAGATGAAAAAGGACCAGATACTCCTTCATCAGCGCAGTTAGTACTATTACTCTGTTTTGGTGTAAATTCTGCCATGTCTACCTCTTAATGTCATAATGATAACCAGATACCGAATATTCATCGTTATTACCTGGATAGTCTGCGGGAGTTGCACCCTCATATTCTGAAATTAGTTTCTCACCATCTACTCGCTCACCATACACATGATAATGGCAGTTAATAGGTTTAGCAGAGTGAAGGAAGACCCTATTATCTTCGATTCTGTGGATAATAATGTCTTGATGACTTCCAAAAGGAGTGATAGATACTGTAATAGAATCAGGATCTACCAATTCTCTCCAATATTCAGGAAGTTCAATTACACTATTATTCTTAAGTTTACCCCTTATGTATACGTCATTTGTTGGTCCTTCGGGGCAAGTATGACGTAATCTCCACCCATCTTTTGTTGGGTGAGGAATATCAAAGTTCTTTTTAGCAGACAGAATATGTCCACCACAACGAGACATGACCTCACCCTGAGCGGTGATATTACCGCCAGCATTTATATTTGCATTAGTATCAATTACCCCCAAAAATGCTGATGATCCATCAACAGCAAGAGAATATGGATTATTGATTCCAGTACAGAGAGCACCAGGAATAATTGGTGGAATAGTAATATCTGAGTTTGATGCTGGACCAATCATGACAGTTGCTGTCAAAAATGGTGGCATATCTCCAACAACCATGGGACCTTCAAGGAAAGCACCGCCTCTAATTTGAAGAGGACCTTTACCAAGAACCATGCTGGGGTCACCTTCCCCAACATATAGAGTCTTTTTAACTTCTAAATCAGGTACTTTCATTATGCAAATCCTCCTCCTCTTTGCTGAGACTCAAATGCAGATGTTCCTTTAGATGCTTTAACAGTAGTTCCAGAATCGGCACAATCAATTAATCCGCCATAAAAATTAAGAGCAGAGTTGCCCACAAGTTCACATGTTCCTGAAGACAAAAACTTTGCTACAGCATCACCATTGACTTCAATATTTTTAGATTTTATTGTGATCTTTTCATTGGACTCAATGTTAATATGTCCACTCTGGTTATTAGGACCCGTTGCTTTTATATCAACATTTCTAGCATCTAATCTAATTCTACCCTTTGGTGCCCTTAGTATTATATCACCTCTTGCCGCATTTAGAACAAAAGATGTGTCATCAACTGGATCTTCTCCACAATGAATTTGGTATACACCAGGACATCTATTAACAGTGCCACCAGTCATCTTACCAGATGATATGTATGCCATATAATGCTCAGATGACATCCCTGGTTCACCATTACGAACAAGGACACCAGCATATGTGTAATTAGGCATAATATGCCCAAATTTTATATGACCCCAATCGGTGCTTAAATCGATTGGGTTGTGAATCTTAGGTGCTGCCATTTATTATTACGGATAATAGTATCCACCGCCAGATGGGGGTGATGGTGGTGGAGGAGACGGTGGAGAAGGAGGTGCGGGACTTGGAGATGGTGTAGGTGCGGGAGTTGGAGATGGTGCGGGAGTTGGAGTTGGAGTCGTAGACGTACTGGTTCCGTAGTTAATATTATTTGGAGTGGGTGTTGGTGCTGGTGATGGTGGTTGAGAAGAACTTATCGGCATAGAAGACGAAGTTGTTCTTTGAACTACCTGCAGAAGTGTTCCGTTAACCCACTGGAATCTATCATCATAGTTATTTAAACTTTCTGCCAGAGTCTGCCATACCAATGGATGAGGACGTGATGTATGAGTAGCACCAAGCATCGTCACTCCCCTATGAGTATGTGTTGGTCCATAATATGGTTTGCCATTAATCCATCCAGAGAACTCTTCATTAGCAGTAATGCCAACACAATTAACAACCGATACCACTCCTGCAAGTAGTTGATCGTCTGGAAGATTGCCTTCCGTATCATCTCCAATTCTTTCTACACAGAATACTGGTTTTAAAATTGCATTATATCCCGTCTCGGATTTTACATAAATTCTAGGTCTCTCAACAAATCCCTTACCTGCTTTTACAATCCTAATACTATCTAGAACACCAAATGGTCCAAATTTAGGAACAACTTCAGTTCCATTACTAGGTTCAATTACAATCTCATCACCATCCTCATAGTTTATTCCATGATTTTGAATGAAGATATCACACAAATACAGAATCGTGGGATAACTTCCAATGTCCAAACTAGGGAAGGAATCAAACTCCGTAGCACCATTCAGACCAGTTCCAGGAATTAAGGTGGTTCCTCTCAATCTTGCTAATCTTTCTGCATTAGTTTCTTCACTAATACCAGAATCTGGATTCACTCCAGGTGTAATTTGTCCTCCTGGTCCAATAATGGGTAGAGGAATTCCTCCTTCAAATATCGTCTTATCTTCAGGTCTGATTACAGTATCCCCCTCCTGAGGTGAGATATCTTCATCAGAATCTCTTCCTGGTGGGAATTTTTCCCATCTTCCATCTTCTCTCTTAACCACTGTCCAATCTGATGGTGCCCAAACTCTACCATCTCCACCAAGATCGCCATTCGGTCTGGTTAAAAATCCAGCACCAGAATCTTGAATTACAACAGAAACGACTTTATACGTTGGATCTCCAGTTTGTGGATCTATTCCACCATCACGATCCATAATTGCCTTTGCACGGACTCCACCACCCTTGCCACAGTTATCTTTAATATCAATACTGGGTGCCTTCTTATATCCAAGTCCATTTGCAATTAAGTCAATCCCAAGTAAATCTCCAGCAGCACTGATTATCGCATTACCTTGAGCACCAGATCCACCACCACCCCAGAAGGTAACCTTTGGTGGACCACAGAATACTGGTCCAACATTACAAGCATTAGCAGCGTTAGTTGCACTATTAATTAAATCATTAAAGTCAATAGAAGTAATGTTCTCAATATCTACAAGATTTGCAGCATTTGCAGCGAGTCCCTTTGCCTGGTTGATAATGCTGTCAATATCAAATGTCATTGGAGCAGCACCACCATCAAAAATGCTCCACTCTTTTGTATCTGGACACTCTTGATTCTCTTCGCAAGTCAAAAATCCAGCAATTTGACCCAAAATCCCAAGAATAGCTCCAGCGATGCTAAATGCACCACCAATGAGAGCAGACAAGTTACCAATAATAGAATCGATTGCTCCACTAAGAGCACCAAGAACATTGCCAAGGAGACTACCAACAAAATTCTGAATTGCACATGCTGGTACATTAATATATCGATCTAGCATTGATGATAAGAAATTACCAACCAAACCTTTTAGGTTGCCAATCATCTTATTAAACAAGCATACAATCAACTCAATGATTGTATCTTTTGCTTGCTTTGCCTTATCTCTATCTGGCGGATTAACAAATTCAATCAACTTCTTTGTTTGCTTGTTGATTTCTTCCTCAACAAACTTACGAATCTCTTTAAATAAGTCCTTTAATCCTAAAGATACAAATTCAGATGCTTCTGATATTTTCTCCTGAATCCACTCTTGCTTATTACTAATCCATTCTTGAGCAGCATCTTCCCAAGTATCAAGTTGAGCTTGAGCACGTTCAACTTTTGAAATCAACTCCTTCATAGACTTGGAGAGAGAACTCAATGGAGCCTTCTCACATTCTGTTGGTGAAGACAATGGAAACGCTGGTTCCATCATCATAATCTTATCACTCATGGAGAAGATATTAGGAAAATTCAATCCCTCCAAAGGTTTACCAGCAGTGAAGGGAATAGAATGAGTTCCTACCTTATCCCAATTAGTATATCCACTATAAGGACTATGCTTATTATTTGTAGGTTGCGTTTTAGGCAACAAAAGCATCTCATTGTTGGCAAGAGTTCCCATGTAAATGAGACCCTCTTTTTTTGCAGGATCTATATACGTTCCCCAAATTCTAGAACCCTGAGTAACACCAATACTCAATCCAGTCTTTTTATGACCAGATCCAGCAGATGATTGAGTGATAATGACCTCTGGTAGTTGATCATCAGTCAGTTCTGCTTCATTTGCTGGATGGTCTCCCTGAATCCTAACCTTTACCCTATATCCATAGTTAGTCAACTGAGAGGCGCTACCCACACCTTCATCAGTTCTTGGCCAAGTATCTCTTGGCGCAATAATTCCTTCCCAATAGTTACGAACGGATCCGTCAGCATAAAATCTGTGGGGAATACTAACCTTGGACATACTTATCAGTTATCGTGAATCTTACATTCAAGTGCGGATGGATTTTGATCACAATAAAGTTCTAAAGGACTTGGATCATGGTGATCCCCTGCCTCAATCTCTTCTTTATGATGCTCAACCCATTCTTCGAGGTCGTGTAATTCTTCCTCGACATGACGACGCTGCTGTGGAGAAGTAGTAGGATCCTCAAGGATCTTCTTATCCTTCTCGATGTGTGCTTCGATGTTTTCCATGATGGTTTATCGAGTTGTTGATTATTTATTAGTATAATTCCAGGTAATCATCTGGATTGAAGTTAGGATCATCATATCCAGCATCTAAATCAACAGAAGTGTTGCTTGACCCACCTACAGGTGTCTTGTCAACAACAGTTCCTCCAGGTGAAGTACTTTCTGCTTCCCAAGTGCCACTATTCCATTTATTAACAAAATCAAGCTCTTGCTGGGTAACTAACTTTGCTAACGCCTCATCGGAGTTCGCAATGTCAGAGAATGGATTTGTAGAATTACTTCCAAATAATCCACTTCTGCCAGTGTTGGCAACGCCCTTTGTGGCAGAAGATTTATTTGGTTGTCTTCCGTAAGAATCCCTAACTAATCTCATTTTAGTCACAGTACTATCTGGTGTCAAGCGTGTGCATATATCCGCAACGATATACAAACCACTCAATTCTTTGTCAAATTCATCTCCTTTGACTCCTTTTGAATCTTTTGCAGGGAAATCGCAGTGAACTACATGACCTGCCCTTAAACCATAATCACCAGGAACTGCTATGGTAACGTCAAGACTAAAGAGTTTATTATAAGTCATTGCTGCCTGAACTACAGCATCCTGAATCTTCTCATTTTGTTCCGTAGCATTTGCCACTTGTTCTTCTGGACTTCCAGATTGAAGGAATCCAATATTATCCCGTCTAAAGAATGTCTTTGATACTATGGATTGAAATATATTTGTAAACTCTTCATTTAATCCCGCTACTTCTGTGCCACCATGAACTTTCTGTTCTGTTGTATCAATTTCCTTTGCAGTTTGGAATGTTTGTGTATATGTATCTGATGTCTCTAAAGCAGACCCATATGCACCAGATTTTAAGTTCTTATCAACATTTATAGTAGTCTCCGCATCATATCTAATGATCTTTGCATCATACCCTGCAGGTCCATCAAAGTTATTATTGTAAATATAAGACTTCGTGCCTTCAGTATCATCAAATAGATTATCTATAGATCTAAAGTTATATCCATCATATGTCTCATAAAACAAGTAACCAGCAGTATTCTCTGATCCTTTTGGGACTCCCTTTGTTGCCAATTCTCCAATTAGTCTGAATGGTTTTTTAGCCTGACCAATAACATTTAACTTATTGCTAGTATTATCTAATAATATATTCTTTTCGGATTTTAAAACGTCTTTGATAATAGTAGAGACCGTGGCACTAATCTCACCATCAAATCTTTTATAAATTTCACATGCTCTTAATTCATTAGCAATTGCCTCTCTAGATACTAATACTAAAGTGTATATGACTGAACTCTCAGATGACATAATATTTTTAACTTCACCAATATAAAGTGCGTTATCACCCTCAAATCTCATACTGTTGCCATAAGCATCGGCAATCTGCAAGTTAACCTTCTCAGATCCAGATAATTTTAAAGATTCAATTGCTGATACCGCCTCATCAGATCCGCTCTCATGACCACTGTCAGTAATTAAAACCTCAAACCTTATAGTTGGTTCTAAAATACTCTCAAAATAATCACAATGAACTACACCAGCAGAAACATCCTTACTGTCGTTACCTTTTTTTGAGAATATAAGTAGTTTTGAGATGTCTCCAGCAGAAGCTGCTTGGTTTGGTGTAGTCATATCTTAACTAGTTTACCTACTATTTAATCAAGTTGCAGAGACAGTTGGTCTTGAGTCTGCGGGAACATTTCTGTATATAGGTCTACCTCGACTATTTGTTCCAACCCTAACTTTTACAGTCTTCTCGATGACAGCAACAGTCGTCCCTGTCTGCTCATATGATGCCTTATCTGCAACATCTTGAGCGCCAGTATTTGGTTTAGATGTAGCAACTTGTGCTGCTGTCCCACCCTTACCATGAGTATTAATCCATTGCACAGGATCAACGTAACTACTAAATTGCCCATTTGCAGCAGGAGCAGTCTTAGATATCTCCCAGTGCAAGTGAGGTCCAGTAGACTTACCTGTGTTACCAGTCAATCCAAGCAACTCACCTGCTTTAAATTTAGCCCCAACCTTCATTCCTGGTGGTTTCTGCATGTGACCAAAGAAGTGATATGCACCATGAACACTATCTTTCCAAACAATCCAGTATCCATATCCAGCACCACCATACCCAGGACCAGATGGGGCAGTGTTGACGTGAGTTACCTCACCATCCAAGTAAGCATATAGTGGTGTTCCCTCTGCAGCAGCGATGTCAACACCTTTATGATCTGTAGATCCAATTCCACCAGGTGAATCTCTCAATCCAAATCCAGATGTAAAGACTGCACCAGATCCCTTAGCATATGGTGTATATGACATTCCCCCCACACTTGCTAAGTTAGAAGAACCTCCTTGGGTTCTCCCTGGAGGTGCAGGAGCCATTGGAGTGGTTGGATAAGATGTTCCTGTTGGACTTGTTGTACCTGGGTCTCCAGAGGGGGAATAAGGTGTAGATGTAGATTTTCCAGAGATTTTATTTAAAGACTGCAGAGCATCTCTAGTGTCTTTCATGACACCATTCATAAACGTTCTCTCTACTTGATTTGCTATCTCTCTATTTCTTCTAAACTCCTCCATAGGAGTTAATACAACCATACCACCAGTTGCTAACTTCTGCAAAAGATTGCGAAGCATATACATTGGTGCAGGTATTGCAGCATCAAAGAAGGTTACTAAGTTTTTAGCAATCTCCTGTATGGACCTTCTATCTGGTACTTTACCAGAAGCAAGATCAATACCCATGGACATAATCTTACTGATAATAGAACTATTAGTCTTTCTCAGTTTCTTTACTGCTTCCCCAATAGCTTTAAATGGTGACTTGTCACCATTCATTTTTGCAAGCAACCTCTCAAAAATACCACCTCTGTTGCCTTGCTGTGGTTTCTTGGGATCTAATTTTTCATTGGGTGGTGGACTGAACCTAATAAGTCTAGCATTTCTTGCCTTGTCAAGAATTCTCTTTTGACGTTCATCTTCACCAACTGTACCACCATCCTTCTTTGTCTCAACCTTTTCTTCAACAGGTTTCTTGTTAGCAAAGAAGGTATCATACAACCACTTTCCTGCAGCATCTCCAGCAAGTCCGCCAAGAGCACCACCAACAATATTTCCTACAATAGGAATAACAGAACCAGCAGTAGCACCAAGAGCACCAAATATAGTAGAACCAATAGCAGCGAATGCAGATCTTCCCAGTGGTTCTTTGAATACAAAGTAATTAAGAGCAAAGTCAATCAATCCACCAATGATTGGTATTCTCTTAACAACTGGACCAATAACATTCTTAAGGATTTTTAATCCTGCCTTTGTGCCACCCTTACCTAAAATTGCAACTGCACCTTTTCTGGCAAGATTAGTAGCACCAGATCTGGCATACTTTCCACCTAAACTCTTGACACCATCTTGACCAAACTTCTTTATTGCAGCATCTTTACCAAACCTATCTGCATATCTTCTAGCAGCTTGTGATGTTGTTCCACCTCTCGTAACTCTTCCTGCCTGATTACGTTTCCCCTGAATACCAACCTCACCACTATTGCGACCACGACGACGATTACCACCCATGTCAGGTCCACCAGACCCAAGTATGGCAGCAATAATTGCCATGTTCATGAACTTTGTAAAAAGTCCTTGGAATTCTTTAAACTTCTCTACTCCAGTATCACCAAATAATTTTTCAATGGTAAACTCTATACTATCAACAGTATTATATCCAATCTCAATAAAACCAACCAGTCCTTCAAAAATTCCTTTGGCAAGCCATTCACCAAATCCAATTATACTTTTTATGGGTCCAGATAATGCTTCCAATTGTGGTGCAAAATCAACCAATCTTACAAACAACCACCCAAGAAGAATATTCCCTAGGAAGTTCTTCATTGCATCAATTGGTTTTTTAACTGGAGATAGATTAGTTACCCAGTCAAAAGCATCTCTAACTATACCACTCTCATTTTTATCTTCTACCTTCTTCCTTTTTTGTTGCTCTCTCCTACGTCTTGCTAACTCTAATCTCTTTTTATCTAACCTAGTAGTCTTTTTGAGAATTGTATGAATGCTTTTGACACTAGTTCTTATGGATGCAACATCTTCCTTAGTCTTCTCAGTAATGTTGACACCCTTACCTAAAAAAGATTTTGCAATTTGTTCTGGAGTTCTAGGTACAAGACGAGCAATAATAACTTGACCCTTCTCTCTTTTTGAAGAAGGGACTCTAGCTACTGGTGGAATTGCTCCATGAGCAGCATCACCTTTTGCTCCTTTTTGATATAACCCTACTGCCTTAGAAAAATCAGTTAGAAAACTTTGTGGTGTCATCTTATTCTACCTCAGAGATTCCATAGATTGCCATCATCATCAATCTAGTCTCCGTTGCGAGAGAAGTTGAGAACGCTGTATCAATCTCTCTACTTCCTCCAGCAGAAGTTGCAGATGAAGTTGGTTTTTGATCACCATTAGCAGACATGCTGATCAGGTTTGTTGTTGGTTGTGGTGGTGGAGGAGCATCTACATTGGGTTTTGATTGTCCAATAACTGCTGCAGAAGCAGATTTTTTAGCTTCACCCAATCCCTTCACTGGTGTAATCGATCCAGCGAATGGAGCATTATTTTGTGTTGATGGTTTTACAGACTTCTGCCCCTCTTCAGATACTGCTGTCTTCTCATCGCCACCTTCCTTTTCCTTTCTCAGTTTCGCTGCAGAGCGACCCATGGGTCTGGGTTTCGCCTTTGGTTTCTTCTCCTTCTTATCTTCAGTTTTAGATCTGGATGCAAAAGATGTAGATCCTCTTTTATTCTTCTTATCCATCTTAGGATAAGATTTCTTTGCAATCTGAAGATCCTCAATTTGGAATTCATCCAATCCTTCAGTATTCAACTTCTCCATTCCATAGAGATAATTTGCTACGTTTTGAATTCTTGGATTATCTGGTCCTGCGGGTCCTAAATCATCAGGAGTGATATATGCATCCCTCAAGGTTTGCATCACTTTTTCCATGTCAATTGTGGGACCACCAACTACACCACCACCCTGAGCAAGTTGAATATCATCAAACCTCTTAAAGTTGGGTTTATTTGTACCACCACCCAACTTATTCAAGTTGAGGAAGAATGGAGCACCATACTTATCAACTGCCTTCTTAGAGATAACAATCTCTCCAGGTTGTGCAGCAATCAATTGAGTATCAACTCCAGCACCACTAATCTTTTGACCACTTGTAGCCTTTACACTACCATTTTTTGGTCTCTCAACTTTACCACCTCTCTTGAATGTTGGCATACTAGGAACACGACCACCACCATTAAACGTACCTAAGACACTCATGGGGTCTCCAGTAGCACCACCCATTTCAAGAGTATCATTCAATTGGGTTTTACCCTCTGCTGCTTCTTTAGGATCTGCTGCAGGAGTTGCTGCTTGCATCAGACCACCAATAGCAGCAGTGGTAACAACGGCACCAAGTCCTGCTTTTAATGGATTTTTAGCAATAAACCTCGCAAGCATGGGAATTCCCTTCTTAGCAATCGTGAAGATGAATTTCGACAATGATCCCACTACAAATCTAATTAACTTGCCAAGAGGAGTAGCAAACGCAATATATGCGGCAAGTATCGCTGGCCACCAATCTTTTATAAACCTAAGAATAGTGTCAACTTTTTTCTTATTCTCTGGATCAGAGAGCCAATCAACCAATTTTACTAAAGCTCTTCCAAGAAGAACATTTGTTATGTAATTAATAATTTTATCCAGCATATCAAATGCTGGAGCAAGCATCTTCCTTGCTTGACCTGCTGCTTTTGCTATTCCTTTCTCAAGATTGTCCTCCTTATTAGATCTCTTTACATTTTCTCTAGTTCTTCTGTCTCTTGCATCTTGATCACGCAGATTCTTAAAACGATTCTGCATTAAATCGAGTATCGCCTCTACGGTCTTTCTTATTGCACTAACATTTGCCTCCAGTCCAACCTTTTTCTTTGGTGGTGCTGGATCTGGACCATATCTTGGTGGTAATGCGGATGGTGTATTTTTAACAATATTTGGAACAAGAGTAGATTTTGGTTTGAATGCATCAGAACCACTTCTTTCAATGGTTGTTTTTTTAATTCTAAACCTACCAATTTTATTCCTAACACTCTTCTTCTCGTTAGCGAGCATTGCCGCTTCTACGTCTGATAACTCCCCCTTCTTTGATACAAGAGCTTCGTCCAATAGTGTAAAGTAAGTTCCATAGTCGATGCCAACGGCATCATCAAGACCAATAAGTCTTAAAACTCTCTCATCAATATCCTCAGTTACAAGATCATTTTCACTTACACCATCATATAACTTCTCTTGCTTCGGAAGATTGCTCATCTCCTGAATCATAGAAGGTTCATCATCAGCAGCATATGGATTGTATGGATCCACTTCCTGCTCATCATAAGAGTCCTCTACTTTAGGAGGATTCTCCTTCGGTAGTGGTGGTGCTTCCTTTGGTGGGTCTTTTTTCTTCTTCTTCGCCTTTACATAGTATTCCCACAAGAACAAAACATACTTGTTGTATTTTTCTGCTTCTCTTGAGTTTTGTGGTGTTGTAACTACCGCAGTAGGATAATCCTTATCAGATTTATCCCATGCCTTAAAGAATAAATCATGTACTTTATCAGGATCTACTCCATAAGTATTTGCAATGAGATATTTGGCATGGACCATGTGAGACCCAGCAATAGATCTCCACATAGACTTTTTCTTAACAAGTCTAGTATATGGTATAAATGATTCTATAAAATCTGGGGTTTTAGCCATTTGCTGCTGCTTGATCTGCCTTTAATTTCTCTTCTTCAAGATGAGCCTTCAACAATGCAACATATACGTCCCGCTCCCATGGGATTAGGTTCTCAATCTCCGTTAATGAGTATTTATGATACTGTATTAAGGCGAAGTTTAATTTATAGTAGTTCTCCAAATCCATATGGGAGAGGGCTATGCGAAAAAACTCGACAGACCCTCAAGAACTACTTTACTCTTAACCTTTGTGTTTGGATTAGTAACTTCAAGCTCATGAGATAATTTTGGCATGGTTGTAAAGAATGCCTCAATCTTTTTAAACTGAGAAGAGTTCATTTGATCCAGGAACTCTACTACTTCTTTATGAGGAACATCAGATGTTGCCCATGATTCATCCTCGGTAAAAATAGTATCGATACAGTTAGCAATCAACTCAAACGATTGCTCAACATTAGTCTCACCAAAATCGAAATTACTCTTAATAAACTGATCCAAAGATGGATACTTCATCTCCATGGCAATAGTATCATCCAGTTTGATCATCTTCGTATGATCTGGATTCTTAACTACCTTAATATCATCAATAAAAATCTTAGTGGGGACATAAGTCTCTTCATCATCTGGGCAAAGAATACTTACTTCAAGATCTTCACCTACAGACTTACCACGAATATTGAGGAATAAAAACTCAATGTCAAATGTTGGGAGAGTCTCTACCTTAATTGATTTAGACTTAATGCAGTTTTTAATTACGGTTTTAATTGCTGATGTAATCTGCTTTGGATCCTCACTCTCCAAAGCGAGTACAAGAAGTTTCTCCTCTCTAACCAGGAATGGTCTGTACTCTAAAGATTCTCCAGTAGATGGCAACTCAAGTTCATATGTTGGAGTTGATATAGTCGGTAAAGGCATAACTTATAAGATTCATGTACATTATTTATTAGACAGATTTGAATCCAAACTGTTGATTTAAACCTGAGAAAATTTGTGTTCCTTCAAAGTTAAGTAAAGAATTTGTTTGGGTCAATCCAGCGTAACTAAATGTTGGAGTTCCACCAGCTATATCGTATACTGATCCAGGAATTTTACCCCTATTTTCAGGTGCTCCTGGAGTAGGATTAGAATTATTTCTGTTGTTGAATACAGTGTCTGTTTGTTGACTTAACTCCGATATAAAATATCTAGAATATGTCATTGACACTGTACACTTTAATACAGAATTTCCCTCGTAACTAACAGGAATAGAGTTAATTGCTTTTGGAAACGCCTGCATAAAATTATACACCAAAATGTTCTTTGTTTTGCTGTCTCCAAAATTTAAATCCTTCTCAAACTTAACAATCTTGAGAGTATCAGTTTGATAATCTGAAGGATATCTCAAATTCTGCTCAAAGCTTCTTGATTCTAATACCTTATCTTCTTTGTCTTCACCAACAATAAATCTCATCCAATAGTCAAATAATCTAATCTGCATATAGTTGGCATCATAAGACACCATAAAGGTGAGATCAATCGTATCATCATATAACTTTGTATATGCGTGCTTCTCTACAACACCCCTATAATCCCTATTGGTCTCAATGGTTGCAAGACTAGATCCTGGAAGAGATGCTTCTACGCAAGTTAACTCTAATCTTTCTCGATGATTTCCTGGAAAATTGAATTCCTTCCCATTAGGTAGTCCGATAAGGACAGCATAAACTGAGCTAAGAGACGGTTGAAGTATCTTAGATTTAAGACTTTGTTTTCCTGCGCCCTGTCCCCCAATTCCTGGAGTAAATCCCAGATTTGACATCTAAATAGAGATAGAAACCATACTATTATATGTAGCCTACTTTATGGGAGAAAGTATTAAGAGCATATATCGTCCTTCATATCCTAAAAAATATAAAGGTGATCCAAATAATATTATTTGCAGAAGTAGTTGGGAACGTAAATTCTGCGCTTGGTGTGATCTGAATGAGAATATTGTAGAGTGGGCAAGCGAAGAGTTTTGTATCCCATACATCTCTCCATTAGATAGAAAAATTCATCGTTACTTCCCAGACTTTTTAATAAAAGTTCGTGAGCGAGGTGGTACAACTAAAACATATGTAGTTGAAGTAAAACCAAAGAGACAAACACAACCACCAAAAAGACCCAAAAGCAACAAAGCAACAAAAACATTCATTAATGAAGCAAAGACTTATGAAGTAAATATGGCAAAGTGGAGAGCTGCTGTTGAATGGTGTAAAGATAGAAGACTTGAGTTTAAGATTATTACTGAGGACGAATTAGGAATCAAGTAATGCCAAAACAAACCCTCTTTGAGGACTTACAATCTGAGGTTGACACTGAATCTGGGAGATCCCCATTCTTCTATAGAAGAGCTTTTAGAAGATTGAGTCGTAAGTATGCCTCAAGTCCTGACCGTTTTATTCGTGATGAATTATATGATAGAACTCAGGATGAGGGTGAGCAAGATAAAAACCTGATTAGACGGATTCCTAAACAGGGTCACCTATTCATGTTTGAATATACGTCAGAGAGTGAAAATGTTCAAGTATTTGATCCATTCCCACTTGTCTATGTGATTAGGTTTGATGGTCTATCCTTTACTGGATGTAATCTACATTTTATACATCCATTAAAGAGATCTGTGGTTGTTGAAAATTTAAGAAGAGATAAATTGACATTACCATATAACTCAATCTCTAAATATAACATGAGCCAAATAAGGGGTCTTTTGCTAGATATTGCAAAAGATGAGTGGAACTCTGCATCATGCTTACCGATTGAAGATTTTGTTTCCATTAAGGATGGAAAACCTTCATCGATCAGCGTAAATGATGTTTGGAAGAACAATAACCGTACCTTTAGAAAAATGCTCCGTGGAGCAAGGATATATAAAGGATATGGTACTAACGACTCAGACTTTAAGTAATTAACATGCCATCAGACGTTAAAATCACAAATACGGGTTCCGTGTTCCAGTCTGGATCGGATTTGTCTACCACTGGCGCAAATGCATCGGACACATTATATGTGTCTCCCCCCAACAAGCTCACTTATCAAGGAGGTAGATCAGCAGGTCCATCTTCTACTCTTGAATATGTAACTGTCTTTAATCCAGAAACAAAAACGACAGACATTTATCAACAAGAGTACACATCGCCAATATTTGGAACACCAAAACCACTAGATCCCACGAAAAAAATTGCAACCAGAAATGCAAATGGTGTGTATGAACCTACAGAATATGCAACAGAAACTTTACCAAGCACTATGATCAATAAAATCACCAGAGATGGTGGTTCTGGTCAAGCAAGTCTCGAAGCAAATAGAAAATATCTGATAGATAAATCATATCAACAAAACAACAATACAACAAATAATCCTCCCCCAAAAGAGTTTGAAAAATTATCTGGTGATACAGGAAGTGCAGAAGACGCAACTCCAACAAATCCAGATGCATCTGGAGCTAATCCAGGAGAAGGTAATGATGGATCATTAGCAGCGACTTCTTTTGATTCAGCAGAAAATCAAGATACAGTATCTAGTTTTGGTGGTAAGAAAATATTTAAATATCCCACCGATGCAAGAGGAGTAGATTCGGATTATATTAAGTTTACAACTCTGACATATAATCCAAGCACCTTTGGTTCTGGGACTAATTTTGGTGTTGAATATACCCCTGGGACGATTGATGAAAAGAGTATGACTGCATACCTACCTATACAAGGAGGTATTAGTGACACCAATACTGTTGGGTGGAATGAGGAAACAATGTCACCACTCCAAGCATTTGGTGCAGGAGTTGCCACGGAGGCAATTGGCACGGGTCTAGGAGCAGGTGTAGATAGAGCAATGGAGAGTATTAAAGGATTAAAAGAAACTGGTGGAGAAGTTAAAAAAGCACTAACAGCAGCATTCGCATCTCAAGCAATCGGTGCAAACATCCTGCCAAGAACTGAGAGATCCGTATTCAACCCAAATACAGAACTTCTCTTCCAAGGACCACAACTGCGTGCATTCTCATTCCAATTTAAACTCACTCCAAGAAGTGAAAAAGAAGCAAATGAAATAAAAGCAATTATTAAGATGTTTAAGTTTACAATGTCACCTCAAACATCTACATCTGCACTGTTCTTGAAAGCACCAAGAATATTCAGAATCGAATACATCCATAGAGAAAATAATGATCCTCATGATGGTATAAATCTAATTAAAGATTGTGCTTTACAGTCTATGAATGTAAATTATACTCCAGATGGAACATATATGTCCTTTAAGGATGGGTCAATGTTCTCTTATGATATAAATCTGCAATTTATGGAACTCGTTCCTGTATATGCAAAAGATTACAACGAAGGATCTTCCAAAAATCACAGCATAGGATACTAATAAAATGGCAAATTATTTCTCAAACGTTCCATTTATTGCATATGTCTCTAGAGATGTTGAGAACACATCTCTAAATGATTATACTGTTACAAAAAACTTATTCAAAAGAGCAAAGATTAGGGAGGATATCTTCCAGAATGTAAGTTATTTTACCAAATATGATATTGTTGGAGATGAGAGACCAGATCAAGTTGCAAATAAAATTTACAATGACTCTAGTCTTGATTGGGTAGTTCTTCTATCCAACAACATACAGAACGTATACGAAGAATGGCCAAAAACACAACATGCTTTTGATAAGCACGTTTTAGATAAGTACGGAACATATGATAATCTCTATAATGGAATTCACCATTATGAGACTAAAGAAACAGAATCCAATCGTGGATATATCATTGTTCAAGGTGGCGTTGAAGTAAACGAAGGTTTTTACAATGCTCCAGAATATGAAATTGAGATGGATCCTAATATCCTCTTGCCATCAGAAATACCAGGTGACTTTGCACAGGGAACCGCTACCGTAGATACTGTTGCTGGTGAAGTCACAAAGGTATCGATCACATCTCCAGGAACTGGATACACAGATGTTGCAGAAGTTACTATTGAAGATCCCCCAACACCAAGATTAGCAACTCTGTCGGTGGCATTGAACACTCCACCAGATGATAGAGAGGTTGGTCAAGTAACTATCGTTGATGCTGGAACAGGATATACATATCAACCAATAGTGACCTTCAGTGATCCACCACCGACAGTTCCACCCCAATTAGAGGCAGTTATTGGTGCTGGAGGAACAATTCAGAGTGTAGGAATCCTATCTGCTGGAGACGGATACACATTCACTCCAACAATCACCTTCCCACCTCCACCAAATGTCATTGAGAGTGCAATATTCTTATCAGACTCACCATTTACAGTCGGTTCTGGATTTGAAGGTTGGTTCCTTGATGCGTTAGGAAATAGACTCTATACGTGTCATGGTGCAAACTCATATACATTAGGAACTGTAGAATACTATGAATTAAGCACTGCTCATGACATATCTACAGGTTCCTATGTTAGCACACTCAACTTGAATTTTGGTGGTTTAAACTTTGAATATGCAACTGGTATTGACTTTAAACCAGATGGAACAAGAATGTATATCAGTGGTCTAACAAACTCTGGTAATAAGATTGCACAGTATGACCTATCTACACCTTGGGATTTATCTACTGCATCTCTCTCAGGTAATGTAAGCTTCCCAGCATTAGCAGGTATGAGACTCCAGGATACTGGAGAGCACCTGTTCATACTCGATACAAATGATCCAGATACCATCAAAAAGTATCAGATGACTGTATTCTGGGACATTACCTCCATGTTCCCACTTCCAGTACAAACACAAAACATTGCAAATATCTGTCAACCAGCAGAAAGTTCTGTTCGTGGATTCTCCTTTAAAGATGATGGATCCAGAATGTATATCTCTGGTACAGATAATAACTCAGTGTTTGTTATCACACTAGGCACTAATTGGGATCTGAACACACTAACACTATTAGGAGCATTAAACGTACAGTCTGCTAGTGGAGATTCCACACCATTAGACGTATTTACAAATCCATTTGAGACTAGATTCTTTATTGGTGGTGCAATCAATAGAAAGATCTACACCTATGATACTGACGTAACAGCAAAAGCAACTGCGACTGTTGGTGTTGGTACAAGGGCAGAAACTATTGTTAATGTTACAGTAACAAAACCAGGATCTGGATACACAACTTCACCTCTCCCTACCGTCTCAATTCAACCACCAATCCCTCATAGAACTGCAAAAGGTTATGTAACTATTGTTAATGGTGCGGTATCTCAGGTTGTAATGCAAGACAGAGGATACAACTATGAAACACCACCAACTGCAACCGTACAACCACCATTACCACCAATCACAGCAAAAGCACTTGTAAAAACTGAGAATGGTGAAGTAAAAGAACTTACACTAATTGATAAGGGTAGAGGATACAATGCAGTTCCTCAATTATTCTTCAGTAAACCAGGTCCAACATATACTCCTCAAGTAGATGAAGTATATGAAAGAAATGGACAAGAGTGGAAGTTTGATGGATTCAACTGGAGAAAAAGACTGACCTATGGAACAGTATACTTTGATGATGTTACAGACTCCCTCGTAGAAATATCTGGTAGAGATTCTTCAGTTCCAATAACCAATCTTCAGTATGAAGAACAATTGGAGAGTAATAAGAGAAGTATTTACCTTCTAAAACCAGAATACTTGGGTCTGCTATACAATGATCTAGAAGATATCATGCCATACAAAAAAGGATCTGGAGGTTATGTCTCCAGATCCCTTAAGAAGGGTGATAACCCTCGTTTGTACAACTAATACTTACTTAAAGAATAA
>MDTC01259956.1_pt1 | contig 19559 bp, 13 predicted proteins | sample 811181 | NCBI WGS metagenome assembly MDTC01 (sample SAMN05326644, study PRJNA326480) | marine metagenome | isolation source: seawater | place: Pacific Ocean: North | collected 2011
ATATCAACATTCGAATGAATATGTTGAGCACGGAATGGCTCTGTTTCCAGCAACGCCTCAGACAAAAGAAGTTGAAGTGATGCTTTGTAGAGCGGTTGATTCAAGTGTTCAGAAATACGTTCTGCTTCCTTAATTGTTAGAGCGAATTCCATTGTATGGGGTTGTGCTTCAGCAACAGACGCTTTTGCCGATAAGAATTGAACAAGCGTGTCATGTTCTGAAGCGATGGAAATTAATTGTTCACGGAGGAAGGCAGCCCCGGAAAAATCACCTTTTTGTAAGGCGATTGTATGCTTCATGACAACAATCGATGTAAGGACAATTTGGCGCACAGTAGGTTCCTCTGGAGGAATGATTTCTTGAATCATGCGTTCCAAGAGTTCGATTTGTCCAGAAGTGTTCTCTTCTACAAGATCGTCAAGTGCTCTCGATAGAACAGAGAGTTGAAGACGTAATTTTTCATTTGAATCCTCCATTCCTTGGTACGATTTTTCAAACAATTCTATTGTTCCTTTTTTGCCTTCAAAGTGAGCAATTTGTAGCCGTAAGTGATCGAGTTCTGAATCCTCTTTAGCCTGTAGAATATACTCCTTTGCGACATCAAGTTCTGCTCGATTTAATGCGTGTTGGGTTGCAAGCCCTATCAATTCAATGTTTTCTGGTTGTAAGAGAACGGCTTCATCGAGAAGAGTTGCAAAGGACCCTGAGCGCTCATGCATGAGGAGAGTTGCTTGCTGGGACAACACTGAACCAATGTCTTGTTCTCCTCGTTGAATTCGATGATGAAATTCGGCGATTGCAGAAAAAGAATCATCATATTTTGACCAATGATCTATTGATTGCAAGTGGAGTTTATCCAATTCCTCGTCCGTTAAGGTTGAACGACATACATTGCGGACAAGATGTTGCATTTCCATCGACAAATCATTCGGTATCCATCGCAGCAAAGCATGTTCATCAAGAAGGGACACATCTTCTGGATTGATCATACACTCTGCTGGCACAGGGAAAGGGAGCATGAGGAATGGAGGTATAGCGTCATGCACATGGCTTGATACTTCTCCCAAGACGACTTGTTCTACGTAGGCACGAACATCATCGCTCTCTTCTGGCAACGGAGTTGAATCATCGTACATCAAAATGGCAAGAGGGTGCCCTCCCAAGCGCTCAGCAATCTCAGTTCTTTTTGCCTCATTTAGCTCTTCACCGAGCAACTCGATCGCTTGTTTTGTTTCAAGAGGTCCAAGGGAAAGAACAGGCCCCTCGGTGGCAAATGGCTGGGGTTCTCGGCCGATAAGAATGGTTGGTATGTTCGCTTCTTCCAGTGCAGAAAAGAATTGTGTAAAGGCGACTTTGTGACGGTCACTGACCGCTTGAATGTCATCGATGATGAGGATTGGTTTTGAATTCTCTATGAACACGGAAACATAGGTCGATACATCAAGCACCGTCGTGGTTTCAAAACCAAAACGTTGCATTACCATTGAAACATCGGTATAGGCATCAATTCCAGCCCAACGTACTTCCTTACCCTCCTTAGCCAAAATTTCTGCAACAAAACGAGCAAGTGTTGATTTTCCGATGCCGGGTAATCCGCGAAGATGAATTTGTTTTCCTGCAGTTAGATATTTGATCAATTCTTGTGTCTGCTTTTCCCTTCCAATTAGAGATGTGAATGAGGGCGCTTGTCCAAATATCTTCATCGATGCTTCCGACCTAGGCGTTATCTTTTCATCGCTGTTTTTGAGAACGAAATCACGTCCTTCATCGGTAATGTGCACGACCTTTCTCTTTCTTCGGCCACCTCCTAAAACGTGAGCTTGACGCGTAAAAAGAAGACCTTTTTCTTCAAGAGCAGACATTGGTTGGAAAAGTGCAGAACGAACGACACCTATCCCCTCGGCGATTCCTTCAAGCGAAAGAGAACGAGGTACGTCCCATGCAGATTCAAGAGTGGATGGATGTGATTCCAACCATCGTAAAATCCGTAACATTGAGGAAGATAACACGTTGATTCCAAATTCATCGAAGCATGTCATGCATTTGGATTTGTCCGCTTAATGTGTGAGAAGAAGAAATGCGCGTTCTTTTGACCTATGAGTGAGAGCAATTTCCATGCCGGTCGATGCTGCATCCATTGATTTGCCGGCATCTCCCGGCGTATATCTCTTCAAAACAAATGAAGGTCGAGTCCTCTATGTTGGTAAAGCAACCCGATTGAATGAGCGTATTCGGTCGTACTTTGCCACAAATCCAGATCGTCAGATGATTCCCGAATTGGTTTCACGTTCAGATGATGTCGAATGCATCGTTACGACAACGCCACAGGAAGCCCTCATTCTAGAACGACAACTCATTCGAGAGCATAAGCCACGATTCAATTCAATGTTGAAGGATGACAAATCATATCCATATCTGGTACTAACTGCGGAAGAATTTCCACGCATTATGTATACGCGTCATCCACCAAAGAAAGCACATCGTTGGGGCCCTTTTCCGAATGCTGGAGCTGCAAAGCAAGTCATGCAATTGCTACGACGCCACTTTGGTGTCCGAGATAAAGATTGTAGAGGAAAGGATGGTTGTTTGTCAAGCCATATTGGCTTATGTAGAGGTCCTTGTGTTGACCCAGAAGGATATCCTGAAAAGGTTTCAATGGTAAAGAAAATTCTCAACGGAGAAGCGACTGAATTGCTTGAGGAACTTGCAGAAAAAATGGATGAATGTTCGAATGAGATGATGTTTGAACGAGCCGCATATTACAGAGATCAGATCCGTTCTATTCGCACGACTATTGGACAACATGTTGTTTCCAGTAAGTTATACCGTGATTGTGATGCAATTGGTTTTGCTGAACAGGGCGACCTTGCCGCATTGATTGTTCTTCATGCTGATGAAGGTGTGGTCAAAGGTCAAGAAGTCTGGCCGTATGTCCACAGAGGTGACATCGGAGAAACTGTCAGTCATTTCGTCAGCGAGCATTATGTGAACCGAAGACCTCCTCGTTTGTTGCTCACACCCACACCACTTCTGGATGGTTTGCAAGAATGGCTGGATGAACGACGTGGATCTGCAGTCGAAGTTCGAACACCTGTTCGTGGTGATATGGTTACGCTACGAACTCTTGCTGATCAAAACGCTGAAATTCAGGTTTCTCGATTATCGAACAAATCTAGTGGTTCTTTAGAACAAAGAGCTGCTGATGAAGCGGCTGCACTCCTGGATGCTGAACAGATGAATCACGTTGTTTGCTTTGATATGGCTCAACTTCAAGGTGATGAACGAGTCGGTGCAAGCGTTGTTATGCGCCATGGTCGACCTGCGAAGAAAGACTATCGCACATACATCGTCAAAGGAGATGCTATGGATGATTTACGCATGATGAAAGAGGTCGTAGAACGATGGCTGAAGCGGCAAGAAGAATGGCCTGATTTATTGCTCTTAGATGGCGGGCAGACGCATCTTAACATTATTCGGAAATTACTCGAGGAGCATGGTGTTCAAGAACGATTTGAACTAGCAGCACTTGCAAAACGGGAAGAAACACTCTTCAGGGAGGATAAAGAGCCCATCATTCTCGACCGAAGAGGGAGAGTATTTGTTCACGCTCGGGACGAGGCACATCGATTTGTCAACACATTCCACAGAAAGAGAAGAAAGAAATCTCGCTTGGGCGATCCGTTGGAAGATGTACTCGGATTAGGTGCGAAGAAATTACAATCATTGATTCGACATTTTGGAGGACGACATGGCATCACCAATGCAAGCATTGAGGATCTCAAGACAGTTCCTGGCATTGGCCCATCACTCGCAGAGCGAATCCACGAAGCCTTACATCGTTAATTCAATTCGTCGTTATGCATGGCTTCGAACGGATCGATTCCCTCTTCATATCCACCGACTTGTCGATCAACGAGCCCTGCCATCTGAGCGAAATCAGATTCTGACAATCCCATTTTCTGCGCCTTTAGCAATGAATTCTTTGATTCACGCGCTGCTCGCTTTCTTTTCTTCTTCTTTCGTCTTCTGCGAATCAGAAGAACTAGAAGAATAATGGCTACAGCAGGATAAGCCCAAAACTGACCTAAGAGGTACATCCATGTGACTCCAAGGCGTATTGAAACATCGTCGTCGAGATCACCGGGAGGGATGGTGTACGTTATGACCTGACGCCCTTCACCATCTGTAGAGAGCTTAATATTCCCTTGACTCGAAGTTGCCTCTTCTGCTTTAATTCCCTTTGGAAGTGTAATGCTAGTTGGACCCGTCAGTTCGAACAATCCATTATCTTCAAAGATAGGAACTTTTGATTCACCAAGGGTGGTTAATTTTTCACGTACAGGATTTAGTTTCGAGGTAGAAATTTCAATTGCTCCCTGATCTTTTGGAGGGAAGGAAATTCCATCAGCAGAAACCAAACTAGATGAGATGAGTGTTGAAACACCCTCAACCATCGTCACCATTGGCTGAAGGAATGGAGTCCGGATTGAATTCTCTGTAATAACCGAGAAGGTGAGCAAATCCAAATTACCAGAGAAGAGATCAGACCATGGACTGGAGATTGCCATGGTATAGCGCACCGTTGGAATCTTAACACTGAGACTAATTCCTACTTCATCTCCAACGACCGGACCAGGTGAGCCTAATCCAGTCAAACTTGTCTGAATTTCAAAATCGCTGATATCAACTTCATCGATTGAAATCTCCTCGATATCCATCAACTTCTCGGCTGCTATTTGTATTTCATTTGTTAATTTCTCGCCAACATCTGTTCCGAATTGCATCAACCCTTCATTTGTTAATTCCAAAATGAGGAGGCGTTCAGAAGGACATATTTCTCCATCTCCAACACTCTTGTCCAAACAGAATTCAAAGGTTTCTGCATCACCGTAATCACCAATAAGATCAATCAATAAACGAACCAAATCGCTTGGTATAGCATCCATTTGAATTGTTGTAGAATCGAAGCTTATCGAACCCTCTGGAATTCCAATGCGATGGATGATGGCGTTTGCCTCCAATCCAAATTCGAACGAAACCGATTTTGAAAACTCGTTAATATCGAAGGCTCCAAAGTCAATATCCACTTCAGTAGATACACATGTTTTCTGAATTTGTGAACACATGACATCTCCATTTTCATCCAGAATCGGATGATTATATTTGTATGGATTTGGTCCTGCTATTGAGATTGGAGAAGTTGAATCACTCTCTCCCGTATAGGTGAAAATTAAACGATCGTCTCCATCAATTGTTTCAATCCAACTCGGAAGAATCAATTCCAGAGTAACCGCTGCATTGGGGAAACCATCTGGAATCATTCGTTCCAAAAAGGAAGTGTCGATTTCAGTTTCTATCGACAACCCCGCATCCATTACTTTACGTAAGTCATCTTGTTCCAAATTATCGAGAATAGAGGAGAGGTTTACTCCTTTAACATCGTCTGTATTGCTTGAACTCGTAAATTGGTCCGATATGAAATCAACTAAACTAAGGCTGAATGTGTTGCTCGTTGATCGTAGATAAATGGGGTGATCGTAACCCATCGCAGTGGGCCCTTCAACGCAATAGGTCAGTGTTTGAGGAGGTGTTACGGTTTCAGAACACCCGACTGAATGTGTGTAATTCAATCCACCAGCAGGTCCATCAATTCCATTGGCAACAGAATCACTTACCCACGTTAGAGGAGACATCTCAATGTCTTGATTCCCAGGTATCGTATCTGAAAATGTGTCACCGACTGTATCGACAGGGAATTGATCAGTAAAATCCTCTAAAGGAGCAATTCCGTTCTCATAAGCAAGGCGAATTCCATCCGATGTGATTTGTGGTATTGTTGCTAATTCAGATAACTCTACCAAGGAGATCCCCCATTCAGTCATTGTCGATTGGTCGAGGTAATTGAGCCCAGCAACAAAATCAATTTCAACTGCTTGCTCATCAAAAAGGTCAACGGTTAGATGAAGCGAAACGGATTCATCGGCGGGGTCAAGATTCACTACTTGAGTCGTTGATGAATTACGATAAGCCATGGTAAGGCTCACTGTTTGATCGATACGAGGGTCACCTACTCCTGCTTGGAGATTATCGACAGTCCATTCTCCTGCGAAGTAGGCAGGAGGACCTGGTCGAGCAGCCACAGAACCATTGCTATCAACACCAATAATGGTTGCATAATCTGGGGGGTTGATCGAGAAGGTTGAAGCATGACCAGGTTCCGCAAAAACGTCGAATTTTGTTGTTAACTCCGAACCCATTATCAAAAGCCCTTGATAAGCACGTTCCAAATCAAGATCTGAATTGTTAAGAAGATTGAAAGTGCTTGTAGACAAACTAATATCTGCTATAGTCGAGAAACATAATGGTGGGTCAAAGACGTTGTTCTGACTTGCCCCTTCAGCCCCATGTACCGAGTCAATTGATGCATCGGTCGTACAAGGGATTGTTGTACCTCCTTCTGAATAGGAAGTATCATACTGCGTGTTAATGCCATTCACGGTTCCAAACCCTGATGCGAGTAAATCTTGAATCGTACTCTGGACTTCTCCAAGCATTCGATCGCCAACAGTCCCAGAACCGTCATCATAGGCAAAATAACTGCGAATCATGTCTGCGGGAATTCCATCGTTCACATCTAAACCGTCATTCGCAAGTGCTGTCTGTATAAGTGGGTCATCAAGACCAACTTTGCTTCTATCGAATTCTCGAATAGCCCAACTCAACGAAAGTGTAATTCTTGACGTATTCTCTAAATCAAAGTCATATGTTCCACGAATCCAATCTTGCTGATGTGGTGTTCCATCGTCATTCGAGTCGTAGTCATCGCATTCGCTCATACCTGCCCCATCGCATGCGGCCATCCCGTCAGCAGAGGCTAATGGGGCGATGATTGGTATCACAAAAAACAATGTGAAACAGAGGCTGAAAAAGCGCATCTTCCCATTACTAGAGGCGTCCATGATTGTTACACAATCCGAAGACCTTCAAAGGACTTCCCCATAGGATGGGTCAGAGACGTTGCTATGGGCGAACTTTCAGCAGTCATTGTCCCACTAAGGTTTGGAGAGACCATGTATGAGGAATTGCGTCGATTAGATGCATTGAACAGAGAATATATTCCGATACGCACCGAAGGTGAACTTGCCCTTCCAATTTATTCCACAACACCCCCCGAATTATCAACCGATATTCCTTACAGAATTGAGAAAAAAGTGTTTGAACATTCACCTCCATCACTCAACCCTCATCATCAATTAAAGGAAGTTATTCAAGCATGTCTTCCGCTTGGAATGGACCATGTTTTGAAACTAATTCCAACAAAGTGGGAACGTTTAGATGATCTTATTCTTTTCCCGAAAGAGGCGTTTACTCAACCTATATGGGACGAGATAATAGAGGATAAGGACACCTTCTTTGAACGGATTGCACATGTCTTGCAAGGACGAAGAGTTGGCCGGCAACAACCGATTGCAAACGATACGGTCCGTTCCTCTCAGATGGAATTATTGCTCGGAGATTCTGGCTGGGTTGAAGTAAAAGATAACGGATTGTTCTATGGCTTTAATGCGTGTAAAGTGATGTACTCATCAGGGAATGTTACGGAACGACATCGAATGGGTTCTCTAAGCGTTGAAGGTGAAATCATCATCGATGCTTTTGCAGGCATTGGGTACTATTCGATACCGTTGCTCGTTCATGGAAGGGCATCTCATGTCCACGCTTGTGAACTCAACCCAGAGAGCGTCAAGGCGCTGAACTGGGCTGCCGAAAGAAACGAGGTTTCCCAATCAATTACAATTCATGAAGGCGATAATCAATCTACATTACCTCAATTACGAGGCATTGCAGATCGTGTTTTACTGGGGCTACTCCCTAGTTCTAAAGCAGCATGGGAACCTGCACTTTTAACACTAAAAGCTGAAGGAGGAAGCCTCCACATCCACATGAATGTTGAAGAAGAACATATCGGGCAATGGATAGAAGATACAATTCAGATATGCTTAGATTATGCTCAAGATAACGGTCGCCATTGGCATTGCAACTATCACCATCTAGAGAAGGTGAAATGGTACGCGCCGCGTGTACGTCACGTCGTACTCGACGTATCATTTTCATCGAGCAATTCTGCATCATAAACCTTCAAATCGGGTGATTCTTCTTTTTGGCTCACAACATACACCATAGCTGCTCCGATTCCCACCGCAACTCCGAGCAAAACAAGGAGAAGAAGGCCGTTTGAGATGCCCCCTTCTTCGTCTCCATCGACTGCTTGACCAGTCAGCACCCCATCTGGATCAGCAACTCCGATCATCTCAATTTTATTGATCCGTGCTTCATAGACAGGACGTCCTGCAGATGAAAATGGATTGTCAATATCAGTTCCTGACGGGTCATCAGAAGTTGGTGCTTCAGCGATTGCTCGCACATGGCTCATCCCTTGACGAACAATGCCAAAGGTTGCGTATCCTCCATCGTCTCTGTTTTCAGGATCGAGTCCGTGAGCCTCAGTTTCAGCAATGTACCACTGCGAATCTGCAGAATCTTCCTCCGTACCTCGAGCCATTCCAATTGCTCCATCTACGTGGCTAAGATTCTCATCGTGTTCGAGTGGGATTGTCTCGCCTGTACCTCCAGAGCCACAATTCAGATTTGTAATAGGATAAGCACCGACTGTTGTGCATTCAGGATCTCCTGATTGAGTGACGAAATCGTTAATCACTCGGTGAAAGAAAATACCATCATACAATCCATCTTCAATATGTTCGACCATGTTTTCAACCGTAATTGGAGCCCACTGGGGAAATAATTCAATGATGATAACACCACTGACTTCATCTTCAAAATGACCAGGCGTATAAGTGACTTCAATAGCGAAAACAGGGTCTTCAAAATAGGAATATTGCATTGGCGTGTCTTCAACAACTGGACCATCGTCCCAAGTTGCTGGATCAATCCCATTGCTTCTCCAATCAGGTTCCTGCTGAGCAGATGTGCTGGTTGGCAGCATCAGAAATAGTGCAATCAGAACAAACGATGTTCTGTGCAATCCGCTCTGTCGCATATGTTAGCCATTGTGTGCTAACTCATCAAACATGCGTTCATTGACGCTGGTCATCGAGGCAGGACTTCAACAGATTTGCAAATTGTGCGAGTTGTGATGAGATATCGTAGTGGTGGTTGCCAACAAAGAAACCCTGTTCATGGATTTTATTTGCAGCATCAAGCGGGCCGTGAATGCTGTGATTAAGATGTTCGATAACCGGATTGAGTGTGAAGTTTCCTGCAACAATTGGTCGGGTTTCGATTCCAGCCTCTCGAAGTGCGTCGAGAACAGGAGCACGGTTACACCAGTTAGGTAAAACAATCGAAAAGCCAAACCATGAAGATTCACCAACTTCTTTCTGAATCATTATCTCAGGCACCTCTTCCATCAATTTCTGGAACATTACGGCGTTTTTTCTCCTGCCTGTGATGATTTCATCGACTTTACGAAGTTGGGCTTGACCGATAGCACCTGACATTTCGAGAGGACGAAGGTTGTAGCCTGGAAGCACAAAGCGGAATGATTCCATAAATGGGTCATTTGATTTCTCAACGACATGGTTTTCTTGTGGGAGGTTTCGAGTCCAGCCATGTGCACGAAGTGAGAGCATAACGTGATACAATTCCTCGTTATCTGTGACCGTGACCCCACCTTCCATTGTCGATATGTGATGGCTAAAGAAGCAACTGAACGTCCCAGCAAGACCGAACGTTCCTGCTTGCTTACCTGATATCGTGGCTCCAAGAGACTCACAATTATCTTCGATAACATGCAAGTTGTTCTTTTTTGCAATCTCTAGCAAACGGTGATAGTCAACAGAATTTCCTAAAAGATTGACTGCAAATATGAGTTTTGTTTTCTCAGTGATTGCTGCCTCGACTGCATCTAAATCGATATTTAGCGTCTCTTCGTTGATGTCAACGAAACGCATGGTCAGTCCGTATTGATGGACTGGAAAGTATGTCGTTGACCACGAAACGGCTGGGACAAGAACCTCATCTCCTGGCTTCAAATCAATGCCTTTCGAGTAAATCATTCCTGCGATTGCGAGGAGGTTTGCTGAGGATCCAGAGTTCGACATAAGAGCATATTTAGCACCAAAAAAAGAGGCGAATTCTTTCTCAAATTTTTCAACTTCTGGACCCATACTGAAGCGGTCACTCTCGATGACTCGTTGGATGGCCTCGTATTCTTCATGATCCCAAGTGCTGGTTGCCAATGGTAAACTCATTCTAATGTCTCCCTGAGATAGTTGTGCGTCAACATCAATGCTTCTTCAAATGGCGTTTTTGGTGACCATCCAAATTCCTTCTGTCTTGAAAGTTCTAAATATCGTCGTTTTCGACCTACTGGGCGGGTTAAATCATGTTGCAATTCGCCATTATACCCAATTACTTTGGCCATATGCTGGTGCATTTCGTTAACGCTTACCTCGACTCCAGAACCAACATTCATCACCTCTGGTAATTCTGCAAACCTCAGCAAGGCTGTATTCAAAAAATCAGCCAAATCTGGTGCGTAAAGAAATTCTCTTTTTGCAGTACCATCGCCCCATATGACAATCGACTTGTCACCATTTTCTTTCGCTTGATGCATTCGATGAAGAATCGCAGGCAACATATGCCCGGTTTCGAGAGAAAAGTTGTCATAGGGTCCGAATAAATTGCATGGATGAATGGTTTTGAACGAGACTTCATGTTGCTCATTTGCCATAACACATGCTCTGTAGACCACATATTTCGATAAAGCATAGCCTTCAATTGGCCCTTCAAAAGTCCCATCGCCAAGCGAATTCTCTCTCAAGGGTTGAGGAGCTTCGTTTGGATATACTGTTGCACTTCCAACATTAATCAGATTCTTGATTTCGAGTTCAATACACGCACGGATAAGATTCAGCCCCATCATTACATTACTATCGAAAGAATGGTGCTTTGTCGCTGTATTGGAAGCGATTCCAGACACATAGGCAGCGCAGTGAATAACTGCATCAACATGGATTGTTTTCAGAAACTTCATTATGGCTCTTGAATCGGTTAGGTCTAACTCCTCACGGTCAGGAGAATAAACAACGTGGCCTGTTTCTTCGAGCAATGGAACCAGATGGCGCCCCAACATTCCAGAGCCGCCTGTCACGAGAACATTGGCCATGAGTCGTGCTACTACCTCGACCTTAAATAGGAATGTCCATAGGGAAAATCAATCACTTTGGTGGAGTGGATGAGGAGTGATAAATTTTGAAAATCCTCATCTGCACAATCTCTCGCAACAACGCAAAGCGATTGAAGAGATGGAATCGACAACTCAACATGTTGCTTGATATCCTCTTTGAGAACCATTCTGTTGAACTCTCAATTTACGAGAATGATTCCACGGATGGCACGGATAAAATCCTCAAAAAATACGCTGCAGAATTATCTCAGCGCTGCAAAACGACGTTTACATCAACCAAACTTGGCACAGAACATTTGATCGGGAAAGAAGGTGCGAGAGTGAAAAATATCGCTGCAGCCCGAAACAATTGCATGGAACAAGCCTCTGATTTGAGCACGTTTGATAAAATCGTTTTTGTTGAAACAGACGTGATTTACAATCCATCTGAAATCCTGACAATCTTGCACCATTCGGGAGATATTGTCTCGGGATTCACAACCAATGCAATGGGCGAATTCTACGATGCTTGGGCAACTCGAAAAACCTCGGAAGAAACATGGTGGAATCACGGCATTCCTCAAGAAGAAACACCGGTCTGGTCAACGTTCAATGGAGTTTGCGTGTACAATTCTAAGCCATTTTGCGAAGGCGCAAGGTTTGCTGGAATCAATCCTAGAACAAATGAAATCGATTGCGATACTACAGTCATTTGCGAGGTGTTTCGCAGCATGGGATCTTGTGAGATCATCATGCTTCCAATCAATGTCAGACACCCACCTAATACATTCAAAGAACGTCTTTACTATCTCAAACAACGCTTACTTGGAAGAGGTGCTTAGGATGAAAACCGCACTCTTCACTGTGAGTTTTAATCGGCCTGATTTGATGCAGCAACTCCTAAGCGGACTCAAAGAAAATCTCGATGACTTAGATGGGATTGATGTGTATCATTACATCGATGGAGGGCCCAAATCAGATCAGCCAGCAATCCAAAACATCATTCAAGATTCAGAAGTCCCTTACAGTAATGTTATCCTTCGAGAAGAGAATTATGGAGTGGGAAGAAACCTCATTGGCGCAAGACGCGACCTCTTCGATGTTCACGGATATGAACGTGTCATCTTGATTGAAGACGATCTCATACCTGGACCGAACTTTATCAAAACAACACTATCACTAGCGGATTGGGCCAAATCATACAATGATGTTGGCATGGTTCAGGTATGGAATCTTCCACATCGAGAAATCACTGAAACTGATCTCGATATCGTTGAACCAACACACGAACATTTCTACTCGTATTGTATTGACGTTGAAGTTTGGAATGAAATCAAGGACACGATTTACGCTTATGAAAGCCAGTATCTGCAAGGTGTTTCGTACGCAAATAAGGATTGGAGAGCGATTCGAAAGAAGTTCATGAAACCCCGATACTCGAAAATTCGAACTATGCGAAAAGGCCTAACGCTCCTCCCTGTTGATTATGAACACCCCGCTCCGTTTGGAAAGCGATTAAAACGAACTGTCCCAACCGGCCAAGATGCAATTACTGCACTCGCCTTGTGGGAGAAAGGATTTGTTCGTATTGCAACCCTTGCCCCACGAGCTGTCATGAAAGGGATTGATGGTGTTCACAGCACTGCCGAGGTCTTCGACAAACTTGGGCTCAACAAACAGGCGCAGTATGTTTGGAAACAAGAAGTACCGCTTACGTTCAGATTATTGAACAAGTGAAATAGGTTCTCTCGAGTAAAGTCAAAGCATCGCCATCCTCTTCAAGGTCGACCGATAGCGGCATACATGGCAGAGGACATCCTTGAGGCGGAAGTCTTCGAAGATATACCAACATCAGAAATTCCTTCGGAAGAAATAATCCAAGGAAAAACCGATCCTGCTCGCAGTCAGATTCAACTCAACGTTACATTGGGAGCAACAATTGCATTTTGTGTAGCATTCCTCATTTTTGCAATGACGTTCGGAGAAATGCTCACGACAGAATCTGATACTCAATCATCCTATGAATGGTGGGAAACCCCTCTCGACCAACGTCACATGATGGATTTACCAATGGACACTATGCGATCTCAATTGCCTGAAAACGGCGAAAATTACACCGTCCGACCTTATCAGGAGTTTTTTGTACCTGTTGAACTGCCAGCTTCTGAGCAAGATGTTGGATTTCCAGATGAAGCAAAAATGCATGTTGCTCTTTGGTTGCCTGAGGTCGAAGATGGCGTAAAAGTTCCAGTCATTATGACGATTCATCCATACTATGATTTCGGTGGAGAGGGTATGCCAGGAGTTGGGGCTGACTCCAACCCAAACACAATTCCTGATGGCGGTGTTGGAAAATGGGTTTTAGATACGTTTGTCCCTCATGGTTATGCCCTCGCTCAGGCAAGTACCTTCGGCACAGGACAATCAACGCATTGTCAAGATGTGAAAGGGTTAGGAGAACAAACAGGAATACAGGCTGTTGTCGACTGGCTTGGAGTTCAGAACTGGTCGAATGGAAATGTTGGATTGATGGGGAAATCCTATGCAGGGACAACCAATTGGGAAGCTGCACAACAACCGTCTGAACATTTGAAGACTATTGTTCCAATTTCTGGCTCGATTGGTGTGCAAGAAATGTTCTATCGAAATGGCTCATCTGAAGCACGAGCAATGGGGTACGATGCTGCCTATCAAGCAGCAACGACCGATTTGACTACTGATGATCTTCGAGTCTGTTCGGATGACTTAGCAGGGCCTCTCAACCCTTGGACAACCTATGCTTGGGCAGAATTCGGTGGCGCAGACTGGAGCGATTATTGGGATGAGCGCCGCCATTTACCAGATGTTCTGGAAAACTATCGAGGCAGTGTCTACTTGGTCTGGGGCTTACAGGACTGGAACGTCGATCCCTATCATGCATTCCCAACCTATCAATTGATGCGAGATGCTGGAATCAATGCCAGGGCGATTGCAGGACAATGGGCCCACAATTATCCTGACCAACCTGATCGACACAGTGAACTCGGAACAGGATATGGAGGAGAAGCCTATCCAAACATGAGTCGAATGGATTGGGCTGTTGAACTGTTTGGATGGTTCCAGTATTACCTGAAAGACATTGGTGATGAGCCTGAACCAATGGTACAGATTCAAACTAACGATGGCCAATGGCACGTTGAAGAAACATGGCCTCCAGAAGACATGACTTGGTTGATGCAAGAGATTGGAACAGAATGGTCTGGCGATGGCGTTGTCAATGGATTAGGCGGATCTGTCACGCTCACAAGTCCTTCATACGAAGACGCTTTGCATATATCTGGCCTGCCAACACTACACATTGATGTTTCAACACAAGCATGCAATGGAGGTCAAATTTTTGCCACCATGTATGACGATACAACGAACCTGCGCCTCGGTCATGCGACCATGGACATTCGCTATCGTGATGGTGGATTTGAGGCGAAACCTGCTGCACCATTTTCAGGATATACTATGCTCATGGAATTTAATCCAATGGACGTTGTTCTTCCTGCTGGACATTCACTACGAATCGAACTTACTGAAACCGGGGAAGATTATCTTCCAGGTCCTTGTGCTACAAATCCACTTGGGGGATTATCTGTTAATGGTGGCATGGTCGGCCTTCCATTGATCGACCGGCCTGTCAATGATGATGCTTGGTTCCTTGCTCCTGCTTGGTGGGAACAACAATCAATACCTGCTTGATCAATCTTCGTCGTCTTCTTCGTATGGTTGCCAATCGTCTTGACCTTCTTCTCGGAACCACCAGTAACCATCATCGTCTTCGAACCATTCAGTTCCGTCTTCATCGATGGAATAATTCTCATCTTCATCATACTCTTCTTCTTCAACAGCAGTTGGGTCGACGAGTCCGGATTCACTGGAAATCATTGCTTTGACATTCTGAAGTTCATCTTCTTCGTCTGTAAATACTCGGTTTTCAGTTCGGATTTCGGCTTGATGGTCGCCCGCTTCAATCGCTTCATCTGAGTCAGCGTAGAAGTCATCTGTCATTCTAGCCTTGAATTCTTCAAATTCATCTCGACCAAAACTGCCGGTGAATTCCTTGCCTGATGAGGACATTAAATCATCAAGATTCTTTCTTTTGCCAAGATTGAGATCTGGTGAGTCTGGTGCATCTCCAGTGTAAAATGAATCCTCTTCTGCGAATTTAGGAAAAGAACGCCCTTTTGGATCGGTCTCTTCGATTGCCTCGACAACAAGGTCATGTTCATCCTCGTCAATCTCTTCATCTTCGTAGGCAGTACCCACGACATCAACCAATTTTTTCAGGGCCCGCGCGAGTTTCTTATCATCGCCGCTATGCTCGGTTGAGAGTTTCTCAACTTGCTTGAGAAGACGCTCGTAGGGAGTGCCAGTTAAGGCACCAAGAAATCTGCCAAATCCTCCTCGCTTCTTCTTGGCCATGACACTTCCTTGTGTCGAGGGGCTTTCAAAGATTGTGCTTTTTTGCAGTTCATTGATGAATCACCTATGCTTCGGAGGCACGTGGTCGAAACGTGGTTGGTGGAGGCGATGCGTTCTTACAACGCAGAATCGTACTCTATGAGGCATTCCTACGCCGCCCAACTTCACCTTACTGGCCCATTGTTTAGAGACCTTGTAATATGGGCATTGCAAGCATTACCAGACGAAATCCTCGTGGGAATGGATGTCGATCCAGATCGCAAACATGTCGAAGAAGTTCAGGATGCGTTTGAAGGAGATGAACATGTTTCAAATCTCTTTGGGGGACAGGGCTATGTCATCAAAGAAGCCCATGTTGTAAATCGTGGTGATTCCTATTCAGTTCATCACTTGCCAGAAGAATGGACTGATGATTTATTTTCTGGACAACGTGGTTCGAGGGCTGGGCGATTTACGCATTGGTTGCACACGCATCCAAATGCACCGGCAATCCCAAGTGGAGCAGATACCGATGCAGCTCAAGAAACCACAGGAGTCGACATGATTCTTGGCCTACGATTTTCTCCAGAGGGGCCTCTGCCATGGTTTGATGATATTGATGGAACAGTCAGAAGTTTGGGCAATGAACACGCCCCTAAGACAAAATCCTCATGGTTTAGTCGAAAGCAATTGCCTGTACTAGGGGTTGCGCCAACAGGTCATTCGATTCATGACATCCAGTTGATTGCGTTTCACAGGACTGGATTGGGTGTCAATGTCATCCTCATCGATGAGAGCGGCTATCCCTATGGATGGGATGACATCATTCAATCGGATGTGAGTGCTTCGTAAACGGCTTCAAGTCGCTCTGGATTGACTCCAAGGTCACCATAACCCAGCCGAGATTCGGAATGGAGTTCTATCTTTGAGGAGTTTTCTCCTTCAGCAGTAATCAAGAGAACGACATCGTCTGGGAAAAGCCAAAACGGAGTATGTTCAACAAAGTGAACAAAATATTCGCTCTCGCTTTCAGATTCAAAGAGTATATCGCCACCTTGGTCATCGATATATTCCAAAGCAAAGGATGTTGTTTCTTCGAGTGATTGCCCCTCTAAAACAACCGTGGTCAAATCCATTCTGTGATACTCTCCGCCACCGAGATGGGCACAATTTGAACTTGATTCTGAACACGTTGGCATCTCTTCGAAGGCTTCGTCAGGCGCTGTTACGAGGATAAAAATTTGAACCAAGAACCACGGAGAAAGGAGAAGAAAGACCCCCACTAATGTCTTTCTCAATGCATTCATCAAGAGCCCTCTATGGAATTCCGTTTGAACTCCACCCTCTTAACAAGTAGTATTGTTTCAAACACGCTTTCTCGTCATCTTCGTCAACAAAAGCAACCATTCCTGCTGCAACTCCAGCAGGTATTGGCTCATTTCGAAGTCGCCATGAAAGAAGGTCGGCATCGCGTGGCGTTACACCGATTCGATTCCAATGTTCAACATTCCAGGTACGTGCAAGATCCCATTGAGTAGATGCTCGTTGCATCAAATCATTCCATGTTGCAGAATCACCCGTAATCGCATTCCAAGCATCAAGCATCACAGAATCAGGGGTTGCCCCCTTTGCAAAGGCACATAGAATCATTGAATCTCGAATCACGATGCTGTTTTGGCTTTCAATAAGTTCCTCCATCAAATCTAATGCAGATTCATTTGGAAGACCTGTCGGCTCTTTGTAACCTGCTCGCATGTGCGAAGCACCCACATTTGCAGTCATGTATGCCATTGCATTTCCACGCTTTCCCCGTGGATCCCATGCAGGCAGGTCAAGCCCTTTGCAGTGAGCCGTTAATCGGGTTGCTGGATGGCCTGTTACCTTTTCAACATACGAAGAAAAGGCAACTGCTCCGGATGTAAGAACTGAGAAGAGAGTATCATCTCCTGGTTGAGAATGTGCAAGCATGGCAAGAGCAAGTGGAGGCAATTCAGGGATGCCGAATTGCCAAGGCACTGCATCACCTTGCTTGTATCGACCAAACTCAAATGGTGCGTGGAAATGGTCAGCCCACTCCTCTGGAAGCCAATTATGTTCAACTAATTCACACACGATTGAAAGAGCAGCACCACCTGAAATTGTATCAATACCCAACCGATTACACGCATCGTTTCCATCCATGATATCCAATGCATTTGTGAGCCCAAGATTCGCACCGAGCATTGCTAACGTTTCGTATTCAGGGCGATCCACTCGATTGATATGGACTGGGCGTTTTCGTAGTTTGATTCCATCAATTGTTGGACGATCGGCAGCCTCACAAGCAATAGGACAAGGTGCACAGCAAGCCGATTGTTTCGCATCAGGTAGGGCGTCATGCCAATGTTCTCCAGACAATTCATGAGCATTGAGTTCACGACGAACATCCACTGTTGAAGTTCCACCTCGTACCTTTAGTTGCGAAAACTCTGGAATCATTGCATTCGTAGAACTGTAATTTGCAGTAGGCATTCGCCCATTTTCAGATGCGTAAATTGGACCACGACTGGTGCCAAACGAGTAGAAAGGATCGCCTGAACGTCTCCTCAAGCCCATTTCTTGTCGTTGTACTTTCACAGCAGAAGTAAGACTTGCCTCGCTTGCAAAACGAATGTTTTCTTTTGAAGTTGATTTTACAGTCACTGCTTTGAGTCCTTTGAAGCCAAAGGCCGCTCCTGTACCTCCGCGACCTGCGGCTCTTCGTCCGGCTGTTAGAGGACTTGCAATGCGAACACCGTTTTCACCAGCAGGACCAATGGAAAGGCATTCGCCAAGATGATCGAGCTTTTTCTCAACATCCCATGTCGTCAATCCTTTCAATTCGGTTGCATCATGGAGTACAGCAGAGCCATCTAGAATTTCTAAACGCATAAGGGAATCGCTCGCCCCGGTAATGAACAAACCATCCCATCCTGCTTCTCGAAGGACATGACCAATATTCCCACCGATGTATGTATCGATGTACAAATCAGTAAGAGGAGAACGCGTTACAACAACTGCTCTCCCCGAAGAGCCAACTTTACTGGCTTGATATGGTCCAGTCATGAAGAGAAGCGGAGATGAGGGATGGCGAGCAGTGTCTGCATTCTTCGTAACAGGATGGACAAGAGTAGTCGCCTCTGCATAATCTGTCGTGTCCCATTCCACCAAAAGTCGTGTAGCAAGACCCTTGCCCCCCATGCTTTCGAGGAGCCATTGATGAGGAATGTCTCGAATTTCAATTTCTTTCTTGGTCATATTGACCCAAAGTACGCGTCCAGGAAATCCGTCAAATCTCCAAGATTGTTGCATTGACTTCCCTCATCCCATAATGCGCTTCCAAGAACCACCTTCACGCTCATAAATCATTGGAACTCCGGTTGGGACTTCTAGCCCAAGCACTTCTTCTTTGGAAAGTCCTTCAAGATACTTGATGATGCTACGTAGGGAATTTCCATGCGCAGCCACAAACAAATTCTTTCCCAAATCATGTGCGGGTAGGAGGACGCTTTCGAGATACGGGATTGTTCGTTCTGCAGTCAATTCAAGACTTTCCCCGTTCGGTGGAGGCGTGTCAAATGAACGACGCCATATCTTGACTTGTTCAGCACCAAATCTATCTCGAGTCTCTTGCTTATTCATTCCTTGGAGATCGCCATACATTCGTTCATTCAATTGCCATGAAACATAGACTGGAAGGATATTGGAATCATCTGCATCTTGATTAAGTTGGGACCATGCCACCATTTTCCCTTCGTTCTCACTCATAGATTCACCAGAATCAACGTACTGAATGACTGGAGTTTTACCACTGTTATGTTGGCTCAATGCGAGCATTGCTGTCATCTGAGCGCGAATCAAAGTGGACGTGTGGACTTCATCGATCTGAACGTCTGCTAATGTACGTCCTCCAGCGAGTGCC
>MDTC01163798.1_pt1 | contig 19554 bp, 17 predicted proteins | sample 811181 | NCBI WGS metagenome assembly MDTC01 (sample SAMN05326644, study PRJNA326480) | marine metagenome | isolation source: seawater | place: Pacific Ocean: North | collected 2011
ACAGAATACGCCATGGGTAAGTGGGGCGAGCTAATGCCAGACGGCGTTTGCCGCACTATGCCTGCAAACTCCCTGGTACGTTGGGACATCCACATGTTCCCAGGTGGTGTGGGCGCGACCGCTGAAGGCGGCATGATTAAGGACAACGTGGTTGAAATCGCACTGTGGTTCCACGACGATGAATTCGCCGAGCGCGAAGACATCTATCAACAGGACCTGCGTCTTTACCCGCTGCGTGAAGGTTATGAGAATGGCCACCTAATCGTACCTCCTAATGGTTATACCATGACTCAGGGTTTCCACTCATTCGATCACCCTGTACGCATCGACAGCTTCCAGCCTCATGGCCACCTGCGCATGAACGCTGCGTCGCTTGAGAAGTTCGATCCGAAGACTGGACGTACTACCCCAATCAGTCAAATCTCCAACTGGAGCGCAACCTGGCACCACAGCCACATTTACGATTCCGAAGTGGCACCTCTCCTGGCACCAGGTCAAGTACTTGTGATAAAGCAGTGGTACGACAACACAGCGGATAACCCCAACAATCCAGATCCGGATCAATGGGTTTACGGTGGTAGCCGTACTGGTGACGAGATGTCACACGCCTGGATTGCTGTGACTCACCTCGACGATGAAGGCTACGAAAATCTGGTAGCCGAGCGTCGAGAGCGTGAAGAGCGTTCTCTGGCGGGTAGCGACGACGACTAAGTCTCGCTAAACGGGCAAAATCGAAAAAGGGCTGGTTGGCAACAACCGGCCCTTTTTTATTGCCCGATTGCCACATTCATAGCCTAAGTGCCGCCATTGGCCTGCTGCTTTGCCCAAACATGCTGTCACTACAATTCCACTATCGTTGTTTGTTCCGCCCCAGCCATCAGGTCCCAACGAAGCCGCTTCAGGGCCCAAGCTGCCTCCTTTTAACTCCTCCTAACCGTAACCCACTGATTTAAAATATAAAAACTTCAGCCCCAGATTAATAGCTGCATTCAGGGCTACAGACCAAAAATTGCCCAGTTGTCTAAATTAATGCTATTTCCCACTTTTTCCACTTGTAGTTAAGGAGTACACTTAAAACCATAGCTTCCGTAGGGAAATAAGCTTCAATTTTCAATCCAATTACTTTCGACTAAAAGACTACAAGACCATAAAGGAGAGAAAGATGAGAAATGCAAAAGCCTGGCCCGGCATCGCTGCCCTCGCCCTGCTTGGCGCCCATACTCAGGCATCCGCGCAATCCGACCACGAACTGGCTTACAACGGCGAGATTGGCCGCATCATCAATGAGAATTGTGTGGTGTGCCACCAGGATGGCGGCATTGGCCCCATGGCCTTTGAGAACTACGATCAGGTTCGCCCCTGGGCACCACTGATTTCTTACCGCGTCGCCAACCGGGAGATGCCTCCCTATGCCTACGACCAGCACATCGGCATCCAGGATCTGATTGGTGACTGGCGCCTGCCCCAGGAGGACATCGACAAGATCGTCGCCTGGGTCGAGGCCGGTGCACCCATGGGAGATCCGGAAAATGCGCCACCTCCAACTCAGGTCAGAGACCCCAGTGAGTGGAATTTCGCTGCTGCCCTGGGTCAACCCGACCTGATTGTCCCGTCCAAGTCCTACGACATTCCTGCCGGTGGCAATGACCTGTGGAGCAATGAATTTGTTGATCCCGGCATGACTGCTTCGCGTTGCATCAAGGCGGTGCAGGTTAAGCCAAGAGGTGAAGCCGCGGCTGTGGTACACCACGCCAATTCCAGCGTCTGGATGGAAGACGAGGAAGGTGAACTGCAGCGCCACGGCATGCTCACTGAATACGCCATGGGCAAGTGGGGAGAGATGGTGCCAGAAGGTGTGTGCCGCACTCTGCCGGAAGGCGCAATGATTCAGTGGAGCATCCACATGTATCCAGGTGGTGTGGGCGCAACAGCCCCCGGCACCATGATTGAAGACAACGTGGTTGAGATTGGCCTTTGGTTTCACGATGACGACTACGAAGAGACTAACGAAGTCTACAAGCAGGACTTGGCGTTATATAAAATAGACGAGCAGGATGACCTGGTGATTCCACCCCACGGTTATCAGATGACCCAGGGGTTTCACACCTTCGATCACCCCATACGGCTCGACAGCTTCCAACCCCACGGTCACTTGCGCATGAACGCCGCCGCACTGGAGATTTTCTATCCGGAAACCGGCCGCACCGAGGCCATCAGCCAAGTCTCCAATTGGAGTGCCACCTGGCATCATAGTCACATCTTCGATCCAGACGTTGCGCCCCTGCTGCCAGCAGGTGCCGTGCTGATCATGAAGCAGTGGTATGACAACACCGCCGATAACCCCAATAATCCGGATCCGGATCAGTGGGTTTATGGCGGCAGCCGCACCGGTGACGAGATGACCCACGCCTGGCTGGCCATTACTCATCTGGACGACGAAGGCTATGAGCAACTCGTTGCTGAACGCCGCGAGAAAGAGCAGCGCTCACTCGCCGGTAGCGACGATTAGTCTGTAGATTTAGTTAGCACGAAAAAGCCCGGCCGGGAAACCAGCCGGGCTTTTTTTATGTCTGCGGCATGCGATACTCTGCGCCCATGAAGTTAAAGTTTCTGTTTTCCGCGACTCTTCTGGCGCAGCTCGCGCAACCTGCACTCGCCGCAGACGAAGAAGTGCTACTCACCATCACTGGTGACCGCATTGAGCTGTTAAAAAACGGGGAGCAGCTGGACGATGCCGACTATCTCGTGCTGCGCTACTATCAGCTGTTGCCGCTGGCGCTGCAGGAACGCCTGCAGCTGCTAAGGCACCGCATGGACAGGCGGATGGAAGACTACGAAGTGGCTTTCGCCGCCGGCGACACCGCCGAGATTAATGAAATCGTCGACGACCTCAGCGCCTACTGGGCCCGCATCCAGCAGATTCACTTTGAGGAATTTACCTTAGCCGCGATGCAGGATTTAGGCGGTGCTTATGCGGCGCTCTACTTTCTAATCGAAGGCTAGCGCTAATTCTGCCACCCTTACGCTACCCGCTAAACCGGGTTTTCAATAGGTAAAAAGAAGGCACAAAAAAAAGCGAACCCGCAAATTTCGCTTTTGCTGCACGGGATTGGGCTACTGCGGGCCAGACATAATCATGGTGTGGACCATATCCATGGCCTCACGGGATCGGTTGCGTTCAGAACGTCCGAGGTCACCGATGGCCGGACCGCCCTGGTTGAAGATGCCGCCCCTGAGGGCCGACAGCAGATAGGTCATCTCGTCCGTCACATTGCTTTCGTTCTTGGTAAATTCGTCGGCCACCGCTTCCAGTAGCTCATCCCGATTCTCCAGATTTGGATAGGCAATGATGTCGGCCACTGCCGCATCCAGCATATTCAGATTATCGATGATCACCGCCGCTTGCGGCGCTTCACTGTAGAGTGAAGGCGCGATGGCGGGCACGCTGGGCATATCCACCGGGACCGGGAACATGGTCATGCCGGTGTCGGAACCCACCTTAGACCAGTAGCGCTCAATAGTTACCGGCACCTTGCCGGCAAACTGGGGATCAAGCTGACCCACTACCATGGCCTCCAGTGCGGCGAGCTGCAGCCACTGGTTGGTCCACATGAGGGAACTGAGTCTTGGGAAGGCGGTCTTGGCACCGTTGGCGAAATCATGATCCAGATAGAGCCCTGAACTCTTCGCCACGGTAGACACCGAATGACGGGCATCGCCAGTCAGGTATTCCTCTGTGGCCTGGGCCACCGCCGCGCTCTTCTCGCTGATCGAGGTGGCGCTGTCGGCATAGATATCGAACAGGTCCCGCTCAAACTTGCGCCCCCAGGCCAGCACGCGCCTGGCGCGGGTAGGCAGGGAATCAGCTTCGGAGTAGGCACTCTCAGCCTTCTCATCGGAGTGGTCTCGACGCAGCAGGCCAGTAAGCTGGACCCGGGACTGAATCTCCAGCTCGCCATACGGCCCATCCATGCTCATGTTCATCTCGCCACCGCCGTGGCCCATATGTGCCATAGAGTCCATGTTCTTCATCATGTCCAGCTCCATCTCTGTCTCCATACGCGCCTGCATGGTCCCTGGGCTGGCGTTGATCTCCGACATGGCATCGTACAGGGCAGCCTGCGTGACGTCGAAGGCGTTATTGAGTTTCGACAGTTCCGGGTACTCCCGAGCCAGGGCGCCATCCTGGGCAAATGCTCCCACGGACAGGATCGCACCTAAGGCCAAGGCAATCCCCTGCTTTAGGGGCTTTGAAAATGTGGTATTGATTGTTGGCATGGTCTGACTCCTCTCTCTGCGCGCTTATTGGCGCTTGAAACCGGCAATGATGCTCAAATGACTCTGTGGTACTTTCGAGATGGCTATCTCGAAACCTATGTCAAAAACTATGTCGAAATCTCTCTGAATCGCGGCCCAGATGGCTCGCATCTTTTTCTCAGCTAACTTTCATCTGATGCCGAATCGAGCGATAGTCAGGCCCGGCTCTATTGAGCCGGTATGTAACAAACTGAAAAGTCTTGCTTGCTGCTGATTAACTGCTTCCAGGTGCCATTCGCATTGTTCGGTTTTTGCGCTTGGTTTTTTGGGCACACACCTTGGAAACAGAATAAAAGCCCCCCTCGTCAAAGTCCACCAATTATGCCCTGAGGCAAGCCGACTTAGCCGCGTAAACTATTGATACTTTGCAACAAATTGTAATCGCATGGGCGGCGAAGAGCTGCGGAGGCAGGTGCCTATAGGACTGATTGCCAGAACCGGCAGGAAACAAAAGCGGCTATAGGCTCTGATTACCTGTCGAGGAAGTGAAAGTCTGCCGGCCCGGCCCGGCGCACCAAGATCACAGCGTCTTCGCCTCCGACGGGCACTGTCCAGGAATGATTCAGCTCACCCGGGATCACCACGTAACTGCCCACCGCCAGCTCATGGTCTTCCTCGCCAAGGCGAATAGTGAGCTCGCCCGCCACCACCACTGCAAACTCATCATGACTATGCCAGTGCAAATCGAAATGGGAACCCGCTGGAAACAGGGCATAGTAGGTGATGCCCTTGGTAACTGGGTCGGCGCTAACGCGGGAGGTCTGGACGCCGACGGGAAAGCCGTTGCCGCCGCCAGGCGGGGTCCATTGTAAATTCTTCAAATGAGCAACAAATGGATCTTCACTCGCGAATGAAAAAGGCACCAACCCGAAAAAAAAGAGCAGCGGTATCCAACGCTTTGTATTTCCGCGATTCAAGTTAATACAACTCCTGCGCCAAACAATTGATCTCTTGATCCCTAAACTTAAAGTTTTTCATATTGGGCAAAGTCTGTGCTCGTGAAAGGAATTCTCGTCCCCATTCAAGTTAGCCCATGATGACATGGACTTTTGCCAATTCCAAATAGGTCTCCCACTCCCGACTCCACTGAACCCGAATTGCCTGTACTGGTTCAATCGGAGCTGGTGTTTTGTCCGTTTCTTGGCAACAATCTGCCAGAGGATCAGCGGCTGATATGGCCCCCTGTCTTTTCAACAAACGCAGCCGCTATAAATCACAGACAGCCCCATAAAAAGAAGCATGCGGACAGCCAGGAGTTTATATGTCTAACGCAGCCGCCCTGCCCCCTGAACAAACCCGTCGCAACCAGCGCGGCCTGATTGTCAGCGCCAGCATTGCCGCCCTGCTCTACCTATACCTGTATGTGGAGATGGGCTGGCGTCAGGCCAGTCTGTTTCTGGTGGGACTGGCGGCCGGAGTGATTCTTTACCACGCGGCTTTTGGTTTTACCGGGGCATGGCGCGAGGTGGCGAGGACAGGACGCAGCGCAGGTCTGCGGGCACAGATGGTGATGCTGGGGGTCACGGTGCTAATCTTCACCCCACTCATCTCCATGGGCGAAATCGGCGGTATCGCCCTGCGCGGCAGCGTGGCACCGGTTAACCTCGGTGTGGTGTGCGGCGCCTTTCTGTTTGGCATCGGTATGCAGCTGGGCGGCGGCTGTGCCTCTGGCACACTGTTTACCGCCGGTAGCGGCAATGTGCGCATGCTGGTGACCCTGGCGAGCTTTATCGCGGGTTCCGTTCTGGGTACCTTGCACTGGCAGCGCTGGCAGGGTGTCCCCGGCTTCGAGCCCATGGCCCTGTCCCGAAGCTTCGGCGTAGTCGGCGGCATTCTTATCAGCATGGCTTTATTCGCTGGGGTCTACCTGGCGGCAGCGGCCTGGGAGAAACGCCACCACGGTGATTTGCTCAGCACTGCAAGCGCCAGCTCGCCCACATTATTTCGTGGTCCCTGGCCGCTGATCGCCGGCGCCTTAGCGCTGGCGGCGGTGAACGTGGCGACCCTGCTGCTGGCGGGCCGCCCTTGGGGCGTAACCGCCGCCTTTGCCCTGTGGGGAGCAAAGTTTCTCGGCGGCATAGGCATCGATATCTCGCACTGGGCTTATTGGAGCCGCCCTGGCCAACTCGCCTCACTGAATGGCAGCTTGTTCGACGATATTACCTCTGTGATGAACTTCGGCATCATGCTGGGGGCATTAATGGCCGCCAGCCTGGCCCATAAGTTCTCGCCCTCCATACGCATTCCAACACGCTCGCTGCTAGCTGCCGTGGTCGGCGGCCTGATGCTGGGCTACGGTGCGCGCATCGCCTTCGGATGCAACATCGGCGCCTATTTTGGCGGCATCTCCTCCACCAGCCTGCACGGCTGGCTCTGGTTCGTGGCGGCCTTCACCGGCAGCAGCATCGGCACCCGCCTGCGGCCTTGGTTTGGCCTGAACTGACATCGGGAATTTGCGCAGGGCGCGATGGGATTTCCCTTTACCGCGCTGGCCTAATACCATCGATCTATGAGCGATTCCTCCAATTCCAAAACCAAAAGGAAAGGCCCGGCACTGAAGGGCAGCCTTTTCTTGCAACAGGATGACCGTCAGTCTTTCACCCAGGCCCAGATCGATCTGCTTAACGCTATCGCCACCGCGGGATCAATCAGCGGTGCGGCCCGCGCGGTAGAAGTCAGCTACAAGACCGCCTGGGATCACATCGACGCCATGAACAACCTCTCAACAAAACCGCTGGTCGCCCGTTCCGCTGGTGGTGCCCGCGGCGGCGGCACGCGACTTACGGATTTCGGTCAGCAGGTGTTGAATGGCTTCAACGCACTGCAGAAACAGCATGCGGATTTCGTGGGTCGCCTTGGGGAGCAGGTTGAGGAGTTGGAAGACGTGACGAATTTTCTGAACCTGGGGCAGCTCAAGACCAGTGCCCGCAACCAATACCGTGGCCGCGTCAGCAAGCTGATCCGCGGTGCCGTCAATGCCGAGGTGGAGCTCGCGCTCAGCGATAGTATTGCCCTTGTTGCCATCATCACCAATGACAGCGTCGAACGCATGGAGTTGGCGGTGGGCAGCGAGGCCATTGCCCTGATCAAATCATCCTGGGTATTGCTGAGCCGGAACAGCGGGCTCAAGACCAGCGCCCGCAATCAGCTTAGTGGTAAGGTAGGACAAATAGCCGAAGGCGAAGTGAACGCAGAGGTGACCCTGGATCTGGGGGACGGCAAGACCCTCACCGCCATGGTCACCAGCGCCAGCCTCGAAGAACTAGAGCTGGAGGTGGGGGTCAGCGCCACGGCGCTGTTCAAGGCATCATCGGTAATTCTGATGCGAGCCTGAGCTGACTGCGCGTGGGGTCTTGTTAATGAAGTGTTATCTCGCGAAGTTTAATGCAGCACCGCAACCGATTTAATCTGCGCCCACACCGGCTTGCCAGGACTCAAAGCAAGCTGTGCCATCGAGCGACGCGAGATACGGGCGACGAGTCGCGCTTCTCCCACCGCCAGCTGCACCAGCGCCATGGCAGGATCGGCGTCCTCGACAATCGCTACCACCGCGGCAGGTAAGCGATTAAGAATACTGCTGGCCTGATCAGCCTCCAGAGACAGGCTGATATCTCGCGCCAGGGTGCGCACCCGCAGCTGCTGTCCCATCGCTTCGCCGCTATCCCGCAGCCAGAGCTGACCACCCTCGAAGTCGACGCGTATCAGGTGCCACTCTTTGTCTCGCTCTGTCACCCTGCCCTCAACGATGGCACCGGCCTCCTCACCCAGCAGGCCTGGCACATCAATACAGGACAGCACCTCGGTAACCGGGCCACTGGCGCAGATGCTACCCTGGGACAGTATCATCAGATGATCCGCCAGCCGTGTCACTTCATCCAGGGCATGGGTGACGTAGATCATGGGGATTTCAAGCTCGGCCCGCAAGCGATCCAGGTAAGGCAGGATCTCCTGCTTGCGAGACTGATCCAGCGCCGCCAGTGGCTCATCCATCAGCAGCAGCTCAGGCTTGATCAACAGCGCCCGGGCGATAGACACGCGCTGGCGCTCACCCCCAGAGAGTTGCTGCGGTCGCTGCTGCAGCAGGTCGCCCAGACCCAGCAACGCGATAACGTCTCGCTGGTCCTGATCAGTCACGGGCTTGGCGGCACGCTTGCGGGCAAAGGCAAGATTGCCTGCCGCCGTCAGATGCTCGAACAGACTTGCCTCCTGGAACACGTAGCCAATGGGGCGTCGATGAGCCGGCAGTGAGATCATATCATCGTTCCAGGTCTCCCCTTTGACCTGAAGAAGGCCCGAGTCGATTTGCTGTAATCCAGCCAGGGTACGGAGAAATGTGGTTTTGCCGCAGCCGGACGGGCCAAACACCACGGTCACACCAGAGCCGGGTAAGTTCTCATTGACTCGCAGTTCGAATGACTCGGAACCGGCACCACCAACTGCGCCCGGCAGGCGCACAGAAAAGTCGGCGATAATTGGATGGTTGGTATTGTTAGATTGGGGCATGAGCTTTACTCAGGCGCTGAAGCGCAGCCCGTCGTCGCTGCGGCGTGACGGAAAGGAATACAGCAACAACAGCACCAGGAATGAAAACAACACCATGACCCCCGCCAGCCAGTGAGCCTGGCCATAGTCCAGTGCCTCAACGTGGTCGTAGATCTGCACCGACACCACCCTAGTCTGACCAGGGATATTGCCGCCGATCATCAACACCACGCCAAATTCCCCTAGAGTATGGGCAAAACCCAGCACCGAGGCGCTTAGAAAACCCGGCCGCGCCAGGGGCAGAACCACATGCAGGAAGCGGTCCCAGGGACCGGCCCGCAGAGTTGCGGCCATCTCCAGGGGGCGCTCGCCGATACTGGCAAAGGCATTCTGCAGGGGCTGCACCACGAAGGGCATGGAATAACACACCGAGCCCAACACCAGGCCCGAGAATGTAAAGGGCAAGGTGCCCAGACCGATAGATTGTGTTAAACCGCCAATAGGCCCGTTTGGTCCCATGGCCACCAGCATGTAAAAGCCCAGCACCGTCGGGGGCAGCACCAGGGGTAGCGCCACGATTGCAGCAACTGCTCCTTTCAGTCGGGAGCGGGTGCGTGCCAGCCACCACGCCAGGGGCGTGCCTGACAGCAGCAGGATTAATGTGGTGACTGTGGCGAGCTGCAGGCTCAAACTGATGGCCGCCCAGTCCGCTGCGCTAAATCCCATGCTTACCTCACCAGAAATCCATCTAACAAAAGCGTTATATAGCAATTTATACAACGCTATTCAAGCGCTGGTTGAAAAAATATCTATATTTTTCAGTAAGTAAGAAAAAGGAATCAAGCCGATCGAAACTGTTGATGAGATTAAGCCGCAGCCAGGCATGAGCATGATCCGGTTAGAATTAAATCAAGACTAGAGGTAGCGGCCAGCTACGAGCAAATTAGTCACATCAGGCCTCCTACGAAAGTCTCAAGAAAAACACGTAATAAGCCCCGGAATGATGGAAGACCTCGCGCATGCGCACATCCACCGTAAAACCCTGTCCAACCATGGCCTCCATCTCGGACTGGAGCTCTTCGGCCTTCCCCAGCCCTCTTCCCCAATAGTTGCTGGCGAACAGATCTTCCATATGAATTTTGCCCACCACCTGTTTGCGACTGTAGCTGAATACTTCCCTGACCTTGTTGCCCCAGAAGTGCAATAGGACGACGGCATCAGACATCAGGATCATGTCCAGAGAATTATTTACGAAAAACTCAAGATCATATTCCGACTGAGTTGTTCAAGCAGCAGGTCTTCTGCGGAGGCCTTGGCAAACTCCAGCTCGGACAGCAACAGCGCGATCAGCATGACGATGAAAGTCAGGTACTCGAGAAAATAAACAAAGTCGCTAATAAGTCCTGCCGAGATAATCGGCGAGATCAGACGAAATAGCAGCATCATTTGTACCGCGCCGGCAACAGCCAATTTTAAGATATTCGCGAGCGCTGGTGCGGTAGCTCAGCCACAGTGCTGCCAGCACCATTAGATTGAACAAGAGCAAAAAGATCATGGCCACCATAATGATGATCAGCATGACGTCCATGGAATTGCTAATTGCTATAATTGCCCCTAACGCAAGGTGTGCCCACTAAATGTCAGTTAATCTATACAGCATCGGTTACGCGACCAAGCCGCTTACCAAATTCATGGCCCAGCTTCAAGGATTCGAGATGGATGTGGTGGCAGACGTGCGCTCGGTACCCTACAGCGCCGCCTTTCATGACTACCATCGCGAGCCCCTGCAGCGCGCGCTCAGGCAACAAGGCATTAGCTATGTCTATCTTGGCAAGGAACTCGGGCCGCGCTCAACTAATCCCGCACACTACGACGAAGCGGGCCAGGTGCAATACGACCGCCTGCAGCGCTCAAACAATTTTTTAGATGGCATACAGCGCATCCGCGCCGGGCTAGCTAAGGGGCTCAACATTGCCCTACTTTGTGCAGAAAAAGACCCGGCATTTTGTCATCGCAGTCTCCTGATTGGTCACCACCTGGCACGGGCTAACGTCCTGCCAGTGCAGCACATCCTATTTGATGGTGAACTGGAATCCCAGGCTGAACTTGAGCAGCGCCTGGTGTCAATGCACGAATTGGGACAGGACCTGTTCGCCACAGCGGATGATCTCACCAAGCTCGCCTATAAACGCCAGGTGCAGGCCGGCAGCTACCGAAAAGCTTTCGATTCCTGAGGCCCTGCTTCTGCCTGCATCTCCGGGCGGAGTTTTGACCCGAAGACTAACGCCTAGTCCTGTGCCTGGAGATCGCTGCGATAACGCGCGAACCAGGCCAGGATGTTATCCACCTTGGCGATCTGGTGAGAGGGGCGTCCGGCGATGCCATGGGAAGCTTCCGGCACCCGCACCATGGCCGTGTCTACCTGCTGCAGCTTCAGTGCCTGATAATACTGCTCGGACTCCGCAATGGGGGTGCGGTGATCGGCTTCGCCAGTGAGCAACAGAGTTGGCGTTGTGACATTACCCACCAGAGACAAGGGCGAGCGCTGCCAGTAAGTATCAAAATCTTCCCAGGGCATATTCTCAAACCAGTAGCGGGTTACACCTTCCGGAATATCACTGTATAGCGCATGGCTGATCCAGTTGATCACCGGCTTGGATACCGCAGCGGCAGCGAAGCGATCCGTGTTACCCACAATCCAGGCCGTGAGCACACCGCCACCGGAACCGCCGGTGACAAACAGCTGCTCTTCATCGATGAACCCCATCTCGATGACGGCGTCTACCCCTGAAATCAGGTCATCATAGTCCTGACTAGGATAATTATGGTGGATCTCGTTGGCAAACTCGTAGCCGTAGCTGGTTGAGCCGCGGGGGTTGGTATACAGCACCACGTAGCCCGCCGCCGCATAGAGCTGGACCTCGGTGGAGAAGTAAGGCCCATAGGCGGTGAAGGGCCCACCGTGAATTTCCAGCAGCAGCGGATAGTCCTCAACCGCATCAAAGTCAGGTGGCGTCACCAGCCACCCGTATACATCGTGGTCACCCACGGAAGAACGCCAGCTGATCTCACGCACCTCGCCCAATGTTTTGTGATCCAATAGGTCAGCGTTGAGATCAGTTAATTTATTGGAGCTGCCATTGCGCCCGATAGCGACGTCTGCCGGACGCTGCGCATCTCCAGTCGAGTACGCGTAGGCACCATTGTCGGCGACCGAGTAGCTACCGCTGGTGTAGGGACGACTGATACCAACACTGCCTATATCGGATAATAAAGGAGAAACGTTGCCTTCCATATCCAGCGACGCCAGGTTGCGCTTACCGAAGTCATCATAGGAAATCAGTAGCTGTGAAGAACTGCCGGCCCAGTCCAACGAGTCTACCGAGCGATCCAGATCATCGGTGAGAACGCTGACCTCGCCACTGTTTACATCCAAAATATTGACCTGGGTGTTGTGATAACCCATGCGCTCATCGTCATAGCCAAGATAGGCGATGCGGCTGCCATCGGGTGAAAACGCCGGTGCGAAGTCAGGGCCATCACGGTTTGTTAGTTGTGACATCTCACCACTGGCCAGCTTGACCGACCACAGATCGCTATTCTGCTGGCGATATTGCCAGTCCTCGTTGCGATTGACAGAAATTACGATCTCTTCACCATCGGGGGACCAGCTCAGGCTGCCGCTATGGTTGTAGTCGCCGCTAGTAATTTGTCTGGGTGTACCTCCATCTGCTGGCAGGACAAATACATGGGTGTATCCCGCGTCGAGATAGCCGCGGCCATCGGAACGATAGTTCAGCTGATTAATTACAGTAACACCTGGCGCCCAATCGGCACCTTCCGGCTTGGCTGGAGGCGTGGCCAAGGTCATGCCCTCGCCTTTCACCAGAGCAGAAAACGCGATGTGCTTACCGTCTGGCGACCAACTCAGGCCGCGGGGCGAGTTTTCCAGGTTGCTCAAAAGTGCAGTCTGGCCCGTATCCATCCAGCGCACATAAACTTCCGGGCCCCTGCCCTCAGCGCTGGACACATACGCCAGACGGGAACCATCAGGTGCCCAACGTGGGCTGGAATAGGAGTCTGCCCCGGATAATAGCGGTCGATGATTGGAACCATCGGCATCCACAATCCAGATATTGGCCCGGGTAGAGTCGCTCATGATGTCATTGGCATGGCGCGCATAGACGACCTGGGATCCATCGGGTGAAATTTGCGGATCTGTGGCAATCTCCATCTCGAATACATCGGTGTTAAGGAAAGGGTTCTGGTGATCATCCGCGAAGGCGGGTGCGCATAACAAAAGGGTCAGCAGGGCCAGGCGCAACATGGGCAGTCTCCGGATAAGCAGGGGTGGATGGCGAAGCATAGGCTGAAATTCATTGGATGTCGAAGGTTTGAATTTCCGCAAGTGCAAAGCACCAGGCATGAAAAAGCCCAACGGGTGCAGCACCGGTTGGGCTCTTCAAATTCAGGCTGGCTGTGGTGAGACAGCCCAACCGGTTTGGCGACTAGTCGTCATCGGAACCACTTTCGGCTTCGACTTCCAGGCGGCGGGCGCCGGCCAACATGCCGGGCATAGCGTGATTGCCTTCGTGGCAGGCATATTCGTACATCTCACCGTCCATTTCATGGAAGCTCAGCTCTGCGGTCCAAGGCTGCACGTACAGGTTGTCGTCTTCAACCGTAAATTGATACACGATTTCAGTATCTGAGAAGCGCTCAAAGCGCTCAATGATTCGACCCTCGGCAGTGATTGGCACCGAACTTTCGGCCATTTGCTTGGGATTAATATTGACTGTTTCTACCACCAGTATGCCGTCTTCATACCAGCCAACGGAATCACCCAGCCATTGCTGCAGCACGGCAGGTCGTCGGTTCGCGTGGGCTTCCTCAGCAGAGCCATAGAGAGGAATGATCCTGGCATCGTGCGCCATCTCAACAGTGATGATCACGTAATCATCGGACTGCAAGATCTCATAGGTGCTGTTATATAGGGTGCCCATCATGCCGGGACCAGCGGTGTTGCCAAAACCCAGCAGGCACCGCTCAGCCAAAGGAAATATCTCTGGCCCTTCGTCGGCACCAACGCCGGTCAGGTAGCGCGCGCCATAGTTGCGCACATCCCAATCGGGCTTGGGCTGCTCCAGTCTTGGCACGCGGCCGTTTGGTGGATCAATAATATAGGAAGTGCGGTATTCACCTTTCACATAGGCCAGGGTTGAACCGGGATCGGTCCAAAATAGATTGTAGCCACGCAGACCAAAGTCCTGGGAACCTACCGGTGGTGCACCGGTCTCCGGATCAATAGCCGGGCCGCTCTCGATGTTATCCGCGGAAATTCCAGCGAGACCCATGTTGGCCACCATGGCCACAGCTTGGTCCGCGGTTACCACCAGATCTTCAATACCACGGGGGCGAGTCAACCCAGTGCGCGAGGCATTGGTCCAGGTACCAGTAAATTCAGGGCGCTCCGCGCTCTGGGCAAAAACCAAGCCTGAGCAGGCTACGGAGAGGCCGAAGATAACGGAACATAGTGACAGCTTTTTGCTGTTATTCATGACAAAACCCTCTAGATTTCAGGCAGCTACGCTGCCTTTCCCTGCCACCAGCGGCAGTCAAATTCCATTGTACTATTTCTCGCCTTGGCATTCCCCCAATTTTCGACCCTCAGCCGAAAGCTTTCGGCTCGTGTAAAGACATTGAATTACCTCAGCTTATGGCGCTACCCTGCATGGCTTAGGGACGGGTTTATCCGCGACCCTATATTTTCCCTGCTTTCCAATAATCCAATAACGATCGCGAAAAACCGGAGAATGAACATGACTAGAGTGTTGCGCTGTGTGAGCAAAATATTCCTGCTAAGCGTTGCTGCCTTGAGCGGCACTATCATTGGCTTGACCAGTGGTGTTACTCAGGCCGCCGAAGGCGAATGGATCACCCTTATCGACGGCACCAAGGGCATGGAGAATTTCAATATCGTCGGCGACGCTAACTGGAAAGCCGAAATGGCCTCAATCCGCGCCACCCAGGGCAGCGGAGCATCCTGGCTGGTGAGTAAGCAGAGCTATAGCAACTTTGAACTGCGGGTGGAGTTCTGGGCTACCCATGATGCCAACAGCGGCGTCTATATGCGCTGCCAAAATTCGGAGCGGATTACCGACCGGGATTGCTACGAAGCCAACATCTTCGATCAGCGCCCGGAAGCCGCCTATGGCACCGGCGGCATTGTCCACGTTGCACCGGTATCAGAGCCATTGCCAAAGGCCGGTGATCGCTGGAATATCTACAAGCTGATATTGGATGGTGATCATTTGATCGTGGAATTAAACGGCGAGCGAACAGTGGACGTGCGCGATAACAAGCTGGCCAGTGGCCCCTTTGCTCTGCAGTGGGCGCGCGGAGAACTCCGCTTTCGCAAGGTGCAGATCCGGGAAATCTAGTTCCTGGAGGCCTGAACCCGGGAAATCTGGGTGATGAAAATAAAGCCGGCTAATTGGCCGACGTGCTGAGCTGATCGATTAGTCTCTGCAACGCGGCAGGTGCGTCTGCTTTTCGCGCCACCAACTCCTGCAAATATCGCAGGGGCGGATCCTCGCAGCGGAATGCTGTAACGCCCAGCTGCCAATTTCCCCTGCCGGCGCCCATGCCAGACGATGATCGACGTAGCCTAGGGAAAAGCGCGGCCATTCCCGAACCATTGCCAGTCTGCTGTCACACCCGGCTAGCGAGCGCGCATCGCGACCCGTCGGTATTCGCGGTACTCCGGCACCCAGAAATTCCGCTCAATGTGGCCCAATAAATCCTCCTCGCTGGTTTGCAGGGCCCAACCTTCCGCCTGGGCAACCCTGCCGACAGCAAAGGCGATCTTCTTACTGATATCGGTGAGGGAAGTAAGCGGAGGCAGAATCCCCACAGTTGGATCCGATGATTCAGGCACCAATTCCGCGAGCGTCATGCTCGCCACCATCAGCATCTCATCGGTGATACGCGATGCCATGGCGGAGATTACGCCAAGGCCGATGCCGGGAAAGATATAGCTGTTATTGCACTGCGAAATCTCGAACTGGCGACCATCGTATTCGACCGAACCAAACGGGCTTCCGGTAGCAACTATTGCCTTTCCCTGGGTCCACATCATTACCTGGGCAGGATGTGCTTCCGCCAAGCGTGAGGGATTACTTAGCGGGAATATAATTGGCATAGCGCACTGTGCATGCATGCCTTTAATAACGGTTTCAGTGAATAGGCCGGGAATGCCCGAGGCACCAATCAATGCTGTAGCTCTGGCGTTTACAACCACATCTAGCAGACCCGGATAGGGGTTGTCGCCTCTCAACTCCCAGTCTGCAATCGCCGTCTTAGACTGTATCAGCCGCTCCTGAAAATCCGTCAGGCCCGGTGCATCTTCTACCAGCAGGCCGTTCTTATCGACCATATAAATTTGGCTGCGTGCAGTTGCTTCGTCCAGGCCCTGGGTAACCATTGCAGCGATAATCAGTTCTGCGATACCACTGCCAGCGGAGCCGGCACCGACAAAAACCAGACGTTGGTCACGCAACCGCTCACCCTTCTTTTTGCAGGCTGCAAGCAGCGAACCCAGGGTAATAGCGGCGGTGCCCTGAATATCATCATTAAAACAGCACACCCGCTCACGATGGCGCTGCAGCAAGGGCATGGCATTGGGCTGGGCAAAGTCTTCAAATTGAATCATAACGCCGGGCCAGCGTGCCTGCACTGCGTCGATGAACTGGTCGATGAATGCATTATATTCGTCCTTGCCAATGCGAGGGTGACGCACCCCCATGTACATGGGATCTTCCAGCGCCTGTTGATTGTTAGTGCCAACGTCCAGCGCGACCGGCAAGGTGTAGGCCGGAGAAATACCGCCGCAGGCGGTGTACAGCGAGAGCTTGCCAATAGCGATACCCATACCACCAATGCCCTGATCGCCAAGCCCCAACACCCGCTCACCGTCGGTGACTACCACAATCTTGACCTTATCCTTGGTTACGCTGCGAAGAATTTCATCCATGTATTCACGCTCGCCATAGGAGACGAAGATACCGCGGGCGCTGCGATAGATATCCGAGAATTCCTCACAGGCATAGCCGACCGTTGGGGTGTAAATAATCGGCATCATTTCCACCAGGTGTTCAGATAGCAGGCGATAGAATAGCGTTTCGTTATTGTCCTGCACGGCACGCAGGTAGATGTGTTTGTTGATAAGCTCATCAAAACTGCTGTACTGGTGATAAGAGCGCTCCACCTGCTCATCAATACTTTCGTAAACCGGCGGCAGCAAGCCAATCAAATTGAAGTTGCGCCGCTCTTCCGACGAGAAAGCAGAGCCCTTGTTCAGCAATGGTGTTTCCAACAAAGAAGGGCCGGCGTAGGAGATATAAATTGGCTTGTTAGTAGACATTGAATTCCGATAGACAGGGTTTTCTTAAATAGTGGTATCGTATAACGGCAGTAAAGTTGGTAACGTTGATGAGAAAGCCTAGTAATTCCACCAAGTAGGGTAGCGCCCCACGCGTGGTAATCCATTTGCTGAGTATAATTTCATCTCAGACCGGTAACGTCGCGAAAATATAACGGGGATCCGCTAATATTTTTCGGAGCAGCCTCCAAAGCATTGCCCTGCGCATCTTCTACCCTTGCAAACTCGAGTGCCCGCGCTGCGACGGCCGGGCCATGGCTCCAGCACAGCAAGAGATGCTCGCCTCCAGGGCGTTTGAACTCAAACTCATAGAGGCCATGTCGCTGGTCCTTTTGCTCGGGTAAACGCGCCCGCAAAAAAATTGACTCGCCTAGGGTTAGCAGAAAATGTTGAAGCGCAAAAAAAGCTGGGCGCTCGCGCAATTCACCATCATCATTCTTATCCACAAGGCCATAGCCCCTCGCGACCAACCGCCACCAGAACACTGTATCTACCAGTCCCGAGCATAGGGCAAGTACAATATATCGAAGCATATAGTCGCTGTAGTCAACTTCATTTACCCCGTTGTCTGCCACCTCTCCCGGCTTGGCCAGTGGATACTCGAATGGGGACGTAACAGGTGAGTAAATAAAGGTACCAGAAATAGGCCAGTTCACTTCAGAAACGACGACCTTGCCATCCGGCACCTGCAGATAGCCGGCAATAGCCGACGCCAGGGCAAACTTGTCGATGGCATTAAATCCGCCCTGGGGATTCTCGGGTGCGCCGCGTCGATCAACGTATAAATGATGGGATAGCGCAGTCAGTGGCACCTGTTGGGGCCACTGCTTCATCGCAGCCAGCATGAAGGGATACTCGAAATCGATGGTGGCAGGGCCGGTGATGTCCACAGCGGGATAGCGCTGACGCAATTCGGCCAAAGGCGCATACAGGTTCTTCAATTCCTCGAAATCCCATATTCCCCATTTCACGCGATTGATCGCGTGACCGAATTCCACCGCGGCGATACATTCATGGGTAAGTTCAAGCACTTCGTGCACAAAATTTCGCCAGGCATCTGGCTCCTGCAGTGCCCGCCGGTCCTGCACCAGCGCAATCTTAATCTCGTGCCCGGTAGCAGACAGCTGCCTCACCAGATCGGCCTGCTCGTGCCAGCGCGACTGCCCTTCGTGGTGACAGAATCGCAGCAGGACAGGCGCAGCACCTAGCTTGTTCAAAAGTTCTAGTTCAATTCCCTGGGAAGCTCTATCTGGTTCCAGGGCGATGCCAAGCCTGTCCTTGAGTTTTACCGGTGCTGTGAAGGCACGTCCCTTGCTTGATCGATAGTGCTTGCGTAATGACCAGCCAGCGGCAACGGTAGCTTTGAGCAGATGCCAACTGCGTCCAAGTGGATAGAGTCGCACCCGCTCTTTACGCTCCAGCGCGGAAAAGGCCTGGTCGGACCTGTCGTCCCATATCCAGATATCACGCGGTGCTGGGAAGGCTCTCACCTCCGGATGTAGTTTCTGTTCCCCAACGAGTCGCGCTTCCCGAATGGGGTGCCGAAGCCTCCGAGTGTTGGCCCATAACCGAAATAAGCTGACATAGCGTCGATGCCAGGTGCGTAATAATTCTGGCGCAGGCGTGCCCCAGTAAATATCGAGGAACATTTGCATTATTTCTGAAGGCAAATTCAGGCGTGATAGATCCTTCCCGCGCTGACGCATACTGAGCTCAGGAAAGATTCGCCCACGATTAAGGTCGATAATTTGCGCGCGGCCCGAATCGCTTTGCTGACCATGAGGCAAGAGAATATTTTGATTGCCCAGGTCGTGATGAATGTATCCCGAATCATGCATGGCACGACATAATTCAGCGACGCGCGCGAGCATCGGCGCTAACTCACCGCATGTAGGTTCACCATTCAGGATACTGATAATCTGGTCGTGAAAGCTGGTTACCTGTTCTTCAAACAAACTGATGAAGTAACTCTCTTCCAGTCGATTGCCGCAACGTCGCTCAAGAAAGGCCACAGGGGCAGGTGTACCGACCTTATTGGTTCTTAAATGCAGTGCGACCTCGAAGGATCGCTGCGCCTTGGTTTTTCGATAGCGAATATCGACATGATCTTTCCAGCGTTTTTGTTTGCCAAAAGACTTTACCAGTACTACAAGTCTTCCACCCTGAAAGGGCAGCATTAACCTTACACTCTGATTTCGACCACCGGCAATTAGTTCAGCATCTTGGGCTTGAAGCAAATCAGGCAACCGCGATAGTGCCTGGCTGAGTTGCTCGCAGTGGAAGGCATTAATAATCATACCTGCATATTCACCCAC
>MDTC01050967.1_pt1 | contig 19553 bp, 16 predicted proteins | sample 811181 | NCBI WGS metagenome assembly MDTC01 (sample SAMN05326644, study PRJNA326480) | marine metagenome | isolation source: seawater | place: Pacific Ocean: North | collected 2011
ATACGATCGACGCGGCAGTGTCGGCTCTGCGCCGGGAGCAGGTCCTGGTGACCAAGATCGACGCTGTCGCTGGAGGATCACGCGCGACCAAGAAGCTGCGTCGCGGCAAGGCGGTGCCATCCAAGAACCTGGCGATCTTCACACGGCAGTTCTCCGTGATGATCGACGCCGGCCTCCCGCTGGTGCAGTGTCTGGATATTCTCGGCAAACAGGAGGAAGACAAGAACTTCAGCACGATTATTCTGAAGACCAGGTCTGACGTCGAAGGGGGCTCCGGGTTGGCGGAAGCGATGCGGAAGCACCCGCAGGCGTTCGACGCGCTGTATACCAATATGATGGCGGCCGGCGAGGCCGGGGGCATCCTCGACACGATTCTGAAACGGCTCGCCACCTATATCGAGAAGAACGTCAAGCTCAAGGCGCAGGTCAAGTCCGCCATGACCTACCCGATCGCGGTCATGTCGATTGCCGCCATCGTGGTGGCCGCGATCCTCTGGAAGGTCATCCCGACATTCGCCGATCTGTTCGCCGGACTGGGCGCCACTCTGCCGCTGCCTACGCGCGTCGTCATCGCGCTCAGCAACTCGCTGGTGACCTTCATGCCGTTCGTCATCGTCGGTGGCGTCGCACTCGTCTTCGCGTTCCGGCAGTTCTATGCAACCCACAATGGGCGTCGGGTCGTTGACGGCGTCTTGCTCAAGGTGCCGGTGCTGGGTGTGATTATCCGCAAGGTGGCTGTCGCCCGTTTCTGCCGGACCCTAGCGACCTTGCTCGGCTCCGGGGTGCCGATTCTCGAAGGGCTCGAGATTACGGCCCGTACCGCCGGCAACGCCATTATCGAGGATGCCGTCATGGTGACCCGGGGAGCGATCGAGCGGGGTGAGACGGTGTCTGGACCGCTGCGCGATACGGGTGTCTTCCCGCCGATGGTGACGCAGATGATCAACGTCGGCGAGGCGACCGGCGCGCTGGACACCATGCTAAGCAAGATTGCCGACTTCTACGAAGATGAGGTCGATACGGCGGTGGCAGGCATGCTGACGCTGCTCGAGCCGATCATGATCGCTTTTCTGGGGGTGGTTGTGGGTGGCATTGTTATCGCGATGTATCTGCCGATCTTCGACCTGATCAGCCGGATGGCGGGGTAGGGGGGCGTTGCTCGAAGGGAACGGGTGGCCGGAGGCAGGAGAAGCAGGCAGGCTTCGCCACCTTCGTCAGCCGGCCCCGTTAGGGCCGTCAGGTCGATCGTGATGGTGCTGGGATGACGGACTCGTCCAGACAGGTCAGATCGCCGCTGCGACGGAAGCTGCTGTGGCTCGCCGCCGTGCGGGTTATGACGGTCACGATCCTACTCGGATCGGGCGCATTGGTACAGCTCCGCACGCCTGACCTCTGGCCCGTCACACCATTCTTCTTCCTCGTCGGGCTCAGTTACGCGTTGACGGCCACCTTCCTGCTGATCCGCGCGAGGGTCGAGCGCTGTCGCTGGCTCATCGACCTACAGCTGGCGACCGACGCTGTCGTAATCTCGGCGGTGGTGCTGCTCACCGGTGGGGTGTCCAGCTACTTTTCGATCCTGTATGCCCTGCCGATCATCGGCGCCAGCATCTTGCAGTTCCGGCGGGGTGGGCTCCTGGTCGGGTCGCTGAGCGCGTTGCTCTATGCCACGGTGGTGGTCGGGCAGTATCAGGGACTGTTTGACTTCCTCGTCACCGCGTGGCCCGCGATCGGCCAGTCGCCTCTTCCGCCCTGGACGCTCGCCTGCTACATGGCAGGCCTCGACATCTTCGGGTTCCTGGCCGTGGCGGTGTTCAGCGGCTATCTCGCCGAGCGTCTGCGGACTGCCGATGCCAGTCTGGCTAGAGCGTCGACCGAGATTGCCGACCTGCAAGCGTTCAATCAGCATGTCATCGAGAGTCTGACCAGCGGGCTGGCGACCACGGACCAGCACGGACATGTGCTGACTTTCAACGGGGCGGCGACACACATCACAGGTCTGGCGGGCGAGGAGGCCTTTGGTCGGCGGGCCTTCGAGCTGCTCCAGCTTCCGCCGGCGTTCGAGAGAGCGCTCGAGGGGACGGTGAAGGGCAGTCGGCGGGCCGACTTGCGGTTCACCAGACCGGGTGGTCGCCAGATCGAGCTCGGACTCAGCGCTGCGCCGCTCATCACACCGGATGGTCGGGCCGGGTTCCTGTTCTTGTTCCAGGACGTCACCGAGACCCGTCGGTTGCAGCGCAAGGCCGCCGCGCAGGAGCGACTCGCGGCAGTGGGCGAGATGGCCGCCGGGATCGCACACGAGATCCGCAACCCACTGGCCTCCATGTCGGGCTCGATCCAGATCCTGCGTCAGGAGCTGCCGTTGAGCGCCGAGCAGGCTCAGTTGATGGACATCGTGTTGCGGGAGTCAGGCCGGTTGAATGACACCATCAAGTCGTTCCTCGCGTATGCGCGCCCGCAACAGATCTCCAGCCGACGTTTCGACCTGAGCCGCGCGGTCAATGACACCGCGCTGCTCCTGCGTCATGGCCCGGAGTTTGGTGAGGGGCATCAGATCCAGGTGCATGTTCCCGAGGTGCCGGTTTGGGTCGAGGCGGACGAAGATCAGATCCGGCAGGTAGTGTGGAATCTCGCGACCAACGGGCTCCGGGCGATGCCCGGCGGCGGCATCCTGGCCCTCGAAGTTCAGGTTGGGGCGGAGGACGCCATGACACTGAGCGTTCGCGATGAGGGTGTCGGGATGCCACCCGACGAGCTCGACAGTATGCTGCAGCCGTTCCACGGGACGTTTGCGCAGGGCACCGGTCTGGGCCTCGCTATTGTGCACCGAATCGTGAGCGACCACGGCGGCGAGATGCAGGTGACCTCCGTGCCAGACGCCGGCACGACAGTTCGCGTTCGCCTCCCGGCGCCAACTGCGGCCCCGTCGACGGCTCGCCGCCCGCCGACCGGCGTGCAGTAGGCAAGGAGTTTCTTGATGGCAACGGGCACGACCAAAGAGACAAACACGGCGACTGGCACCATTCTGGTCGTCGATGACGAGCGCTCGATGCGCGAGATGCTCTTCATCATGTTGACGAAGGAAGGCCACGACGTGGTCGTGGCGGACTGCGGCAAGGCGGCGGTCGACATCCTGCGTCGACGACCGGTGGACCTGCTCATCTCCGACATCAGGATGCCAGACATGAGCGGAGTCGATGTGCTACGGGAGGCCAAGGCGATTCGCCAGGACATCGTCGGAATCATGATGACGGCGTTCAAGTCCAGCGAGTCGGCGGTCGAGGCGCTGCGGCTCGGCGCGAAAGATTACCTCGACAAGCCGTTCGACAATGATCTGCTCAAGCAGAAGGTGCGAGAGGCGCTGGAGCAGCGCCGTCTCCACCTGTACGAAATTGTCGGAGACAGTCGGCAGATCGAGGAGGTCAGGAAGCGGATCACGCGTGTGGCGCCGACCAACAGCACCATCCTGATCACGGGAGAATCGGGTACCGGCAAGGAACTGGTCGCGCGCGCGATTCATAGCCAGTCCAAGCGGGCGGCGCGCCGGTTCGTGCCGCTCAACTGCGGAGCGCTCCCGGAGACGCTGCTCGAGTCCGAGCTGTTCGGTCACGAGAAAGGGGCGTTTACCAGCGCCGATGCGAGCAAGAAGGGGTTGGTCGAAGCGGCGGACCGAGGCACCATCTTTCTCGACGAAATCGGCGAGATGAGTCAGATGATGCAGGTGAAGCTGCTGCGGTTTCTGCAGGAGCGGAAATATCGCCGTGTCGGTGGGACCGAAGAGAAGGACGCTGATGTGCGGGTGATCGCGGCCACAAACCAGGACCTGGCGAAGATGGTCGAGTCCAACGACTTCCGGCGCGACCTGTTCTATCGCGTGAACGTCATCAACATCGACGTGCCGCCGCTGAGGGAGCGCAAGGAAGATATTCTGCTGCTGGCGAAGCACTTCGTGGAGAAATTCAACCGGCAAATGGGAACGGCGCTCAAAGGGCTGTCCACGAACGCGGAGCGCGCACTGAAGATCTTTCCGTGGCCCGGGAACGTCCGAGAGCTCGAAAACGTTATCGAGCGGGCGGTGGCGCTCGAGGTGGAGGACACGGTGCAGCTGGAGAGACTCGACCTCAGCCATGGTCCCGGGCAGGACAGACGCGCGGCCCAGTATGTCGTGACCGACGCCGCTCCTGCTTCCGTCGCACCCGAACGGGCCTCGGGGGGGGGCGATCGACTACCCGAGTCCGGATTTGTGCTCGAGCAACACGTCCAGAGCATCGAGCGCGAGTATCTCGCTCAGGCGCTCCAGCAAGCCGGAGGCGTCAAGGTGCGGGCCGCTGGGTTGCTCGGGATGAGTTTCCGATCGTTCCGCTATTACCTCAAGAAGTACCATCTCGGGTAGTGCGTCGACCCGGTAGGATGAGCCTGTCGCTGGTTGTCATTTTTCGTCTCTGACAATCCGCGTCGCGATGCCAGGGGGTGGTGGTCTTCCCGCAAGTGGTCATGTAAACTCTTTATTCAGAGACATAACCGCCGATAACAGACGTCGCGACGTCAGTTGGATCCGCGCTTGCACGTTCTTGTTGCACCAGAAAGGGTGCCGGCCAGTGAGGGCGTCCGCCGGTGTCTTTGGATCTCGACCGAGGTTCGGACGATCGCCGTAGAGAGAGGGAGTCGTGCCATGAAGGTTGGTCATAGCAAGGGGTTCACGCTGATCGAGTTGCTGATTGTCGTCGCGATCATCGGGATTATCGCGGCGATTGCCGTGCCGGGGCTGCTCCGAGCGCGGATGTCCGGCAACGAGGCATCGGCGATTGGGTCGTTGCGTGCGGTTAACAGCGCCCAGTCGACGTTTGCGGCAAGCTGTGGCACCGGGTTCTATGCGCCATCCTTGGTTCTACTCGGTACGCCGCCCACGGTGGGTGGTGGGGACGGGTTCATTGGCACCGACCTGAATACCGATCCGGCGGTCAAGAGCAGCTACACCATTACGCTGACGGCGGGTGCCGCGGCGGCTGGCGCCCCAGCGTCGTGCAACGGTGCTGCGGCGGGAACCGTCGTCTCGACCTACTTCGTCTCTGCGGCTCCGACAGCCGGCGGCGGCGTCCGATTCTTTGGTTCCAACCAGGGTGCCACAATCTACTCCTCGACCGCGGCGGTTGCGGTCACCCAGAACGGCGCGCCGGCCGGCGCCGCGCCGATCCAGTAGCACCGCAGAGACGGCGGTCGGCATCTTTCGACACGGGAGTCACTCCATGAGTCTGGTTGTTCGCCGCGCCATCATCGTCCTCGCGCTCGTCGGTTTCGCCTCGGCGGCCACCTCCACATACGTGCATTACCAGCTCGTCCAGGACCCGGCATACACCAGCTTTTGCGATATCAACGAAAGCGTCAGCTGCACCCAGGTGTACCTGAGCCGTTTTGGGTCGGTGCGCGGTGTCCCGGTTGCCTTGCTGGGTGCCTTGTGGTTTGGCCTGGTCCTGCTGCTGGGGGTGGCCGCTGGGCGCGGCTCGAGCGAGCTTGGCAAGCACATCGGTGGCTACCTGCTGGTGCTCTCCACACTCGGGCTCGCCGTCGTGCTGTTTCTTGGCTACGCCTCGTTCATGGTTTTGGGCACGCTGTGCATGTTGTGCGCGGTCGTGTATGTCGCGGTGGTTGGGATCTTCCTCGTGTCTGGCGCGACCGCATCGGTGCCCCTGTTGTCGGTCCCGCGTCTTGCCGCGGGCGATCTGGGGCGGTTGGTCCGCACTCCGGGGGCGCTGGCTGTGGCCGCGGCATACCTGGCGTTGTCGGCGGCTGGCGTGGTGGCGTTTCCGGCCGAGCGCCCCGGCTCAATTCAGGAAACCGGCGGGGTTGCGGCGTCGAACCAGGCAAGCGACGAGTCCGCGGAGGCCGGTTCGGAGTTCGAGCGCTTCTGGGACGCCCAGCCACGCGTCGAATTGGGGGTGCCGAGCGAGGGGGAGCAGGTGCTGGTGCTGAAATTCAACGACTACCAGTGCCCGTCGTGTGCGCAGGCCCATTTCGCCTACGAACCGATTCTTGCCCGCTTCGAGTCCAGTCATCCAGGGGCGGTGCGGTATGTCATGCTCGACTATCCGCTGGACCCGGAGTGCAACGAACAGACGCCGCGTGGTGGGCACATGGGCGCCTGCGAGGCGGCGGTGGCGGTGCGGCTGGCTAGACGGGCCGGCCGCGATGAACAGATGGCCGGTTGGCTCTACGAGAACCAGCAGGACCTGTCACGCGAGACGGTTCGTGAGGCACTGGTCGAGGTGGCCGGAATGACGGACTTCGACGCCATGTATGACGCCACTCTGGAAGAGGTGAAGGCGGACATCGCGCTGGGTGGCACGGTTCCGGTCGAGGCGACGCCCACGTTTATCATCAACGGGGTCCAGATCAAAGGCGGGTTGCAGACCCCGTTCTTCGAAGCGGCGATCGCACTGGAGCTCGAGCGCGCCGAGGCTGGCCAGGCCTCGCAGTAACTCGAACCGGATGACGGGATGTCGGGCTACGCCATCAGGCTACAGGAGCTTACGAAGGACTACGCGGTCGGCTTTTGGCGCCCAAGTCCGGTGCGGGCGCTCGATGGTGTGTCGCTCGATGTGCAGCCCGGAGAGGTCCTGGGGTATCTGGGGCCGAACGGAGCCGGCAAGACCACGACACTGAAGCTGCTGATGCAGCTGGTCTATCCGACATCTGGCCGTGCCGAGATTCTCGGCCGGCCGGCCGGCGACGTGGAGACGCGGCGACGGCTGGGCTATCTTCCTGAGCTGCCCTACTTCTACGACAACCTGACCGCCGAGGAACTGCTGGTCTACTTCGGCGGGTTGTTCGGGTTCTCCTCGGCCGACGCGCGACGCCGGGCGTCGACGCTGCTCGACCGTGCGGGGCTTGGCGCTGAGCGACGGCGTCAGCTGCGGAAGTACTCGAAAGGGATGCTGCAGCGCGTCGGGATCGCCCAGGCGTTGGTCAACGACCCCGAAGTGGTGTTCCTCGACGAGCCGATGTCCGGGCTGGACCCTGTGGGTCGTCGCGACACGCGCGAGCTCATCCGGTCGCTCGGGGAGGAGGGTCGCACCATTTTCTTCAGCTCGCATATCCTGTCCGACGCCGAGGCTCTGTGCAGCCGGGTGGCGATAGTGGCGCAGGGCAGGTTGGCGGCCACTGGTCGTCTGGCCGATCTCGCGTTCGAAACCAAAGGGTGGGAACTGGTCGTCACCGGTACCGACGACGGGGCCCTGGAGGCGCTGGGGCTGGACACGGCGACGACCCAGGTCGACGGGCGATACGTTATCGACCTGCCGGTCGATCGCCCCCCCGACCAGCTGTTGCCGGAGCTCAGCCGGCGCGGGCTTCGGGTCGTGTCACTCACGCCGCGGCGCGAGTCTCTGGAGGATTTTTTCATGCGTCTGGTGGCGCATCGAGAGGAAACCGCATCCTGACTCGGGACACGGGACCATGGCCGTCATCCCACGTATCGCCGTGCACGTCTTCAAGGAATCGGTGCGTGACAAGGTGCTCTACAACCTGGTGCTGTTCGCGGTATTGCTAATCGTCGCCTCGTATCTCATCGGGCAGCTCACCGCTGGACAGGAGGTCAAGATCATCAAGGATCTCGGTCTGGGTGCGACCCAGGTGTTCGGGTTGTTCATCGCCGTGTTCATCGGAATCGGGCTGGTGTCGAAAGAGGTCGAGCGGCGCAGTATCTACAGCCTGCTGGCGAAGCCGGTTCGGCGGCACGAGTTGATTCTCGGCAAATACGCGGGTCTCGTGCTGACGCTGGCGGTCAATATCGCGGTGATGGCCGTCGCGCTGTATGCGGTGCTCGGCTACATGTCGTGGGTGGAAACCGAGGAGTTCAGACAGTCGTGGGAGGCGCCGGCAACCGACCCCGCGATGCTCTTGGCGGTTTTCCTGGTCTTCACACAGCTGATGCTGGTGACCGCCATCGCCCTGTTCTTCTCCACCTTCTCGAGTCCAATTCTGTCGGCCGTGCTGACCTTCGGTTTGTATGTCGTAGGGCACTTCAATGCCGATCTGCGGAATTTCGAGAACGTGGTCGACTCGCCGACTGCTGCCTATCTGGCCAGGGCCCTGTATTACGTGCTGCCCAACCTCGCACCGTTCGACATCAGGGCTGAGGTGGTGCACGCGCAACCGGTGACGCTCGGCTACGTGGCGTTGACGACCGGATATGCCGCCGCCTACATCGGGGCACTGCTGCTTGGGGCGATGTTCATCTTTTCGCGGCGGGACTTCAAATGAGCGGGTCGCGCAGCGCGAGCTGGTGGGAGCGGCCCGCAGTGTTCGCGGTCGCGATGGCGACACTGGTTGCGCTCGTCATCTCGTCGGCCATGGTGCGTGACCGTGTCTACGCCGCCTCGCGCGCCCAAACCCAGCTGCTCTATATCCCGGACGGGGCGGTACTCGGTCGGATGGCGCTGTCGTTCGATGCGCTATTGGCCGACGTGTATTGGATACGGGCATTGCAGCATTACGGCGGCACCAAGCGTGCCGACTCGGAAGAAAAGAGCTACGACCTGCTGGGACCGCTGCTCGATATCACCACGACGCTCGACCCACGGTTCAATGTGGCTTATCGCTTCGGAGCGATCTTTCTGACCGAGGGCTACCCGAACGGTCCTGGTCGGCCCGATCTGGCCATAGCGTTGCTCCAGAAGGGCATCGGAGAGATGCCCGACAAGTGGGAGTTCTACATGGACATCGGTTTCATCTACTACTGGTGGCTCCAGGACTACAACGCCGCGGCGCTCTGGTTCGAAAAGGCGGCGAATGTGCCCGGTGCCTCCTGGTGGTTACGTTCGCTGGCGGCGAACACCCTGGCCGCTGGCGGGAGCCGTGAGTCGTCGCGCACGCTGTGGCAGCAGATTTACGAATCGGCCGACAACGACTGGATTCGCAATGAGGCGGTGCGGCGGCTGACGCAGCTGCAGGCGCTCGACGACATCGACCAGCTGATCGGGGCGGCCCAGCGATTCATCGAGCAGGGTGGGCGCCCGCCGGAGTCGTGGGAGGAGCTGATCGGGGCCGGGTTCGTGGCTGGGGTCCCGGTCGACCCGACGGGCCTGCCATATGTCCTCGACTCCAGCAACGGCACAATCAACGTGTCGTCAGCTTCTGAGCTGTTTCCCTTGCCTGGGGAAACGCTGCCGCCGCCGCAGTGACAATGACCGGACCGATTGCGGTCGGGCTGGTGGCGGCGTTGGGGCTTGCCATCGGCAGCTTCCTCAACGTCTGCATCTATCGCTTGCCGCGCGGTGAATCGGTGGTGAGCCCGCCGTCCCGGTGTCCGTCGTGCGGCCGAGGGCTGCGCTGGTTCGAAAATGTGCCGGTGGTTGGCTACGTGCTGCTCGGCGGGCGGTGCGGGACCTGCCGAGCCGCTGTGTCGCCGATGTATCCGATTGTCGAGGGAGGCACCGCGGTGGTGTTCCTGCTCCAGTACTGGCAGCTCGGCTGGCAGCCGTTGCTCGGGGTTCGGTTGCTGTTCGCGGCAGCGATGATCGTGCTGTTCGTGATCGACCTCCAGCATCGCATCTTGCCAAACGTCATCACCCTACCGGGGGTCGTAATCGGCGTGGCCGCCAGCTTCTTCTTCGACCCTGGATGGCGTGCGGCGCTCATCGGCGTGGCGGTCGGCGGCGGGGCGCTCTGGGCGGTCGGTGAGGCGTATTTCCGGATCCGCGGCGAGGAGGGTATGGGTATGGGCGACGTCAAGATGCTCGCCATGATTGGCGCCTTTCTGGGCTGGCAGCCCATGCTGGTGACCCTGCTAATTGCGTCGCTGTCCGGGTCGCTGTTCGGAGTCGGCATGATGCTGGTACAGCGGGGCGGCATGAGATACGCGCTGCCCCTTGGGTCGTTTCTGGCGGCTGCCGCCCTGATCGCCACGCACGTCGGCCAGCCGTTGGTCGAGTGGTATGGGGCGTTTTACTAGAGTGGGCACTCTCTAGAAGTCAGAAGTCCGAAGGCAGAAGGGGCTTTGGGTGCTCTGACGCCTCACACCTTGCTCTTGCGGTGTCTGCTTCACCGCGCGGTTTCTGCGATGTGGGTCGGTGAGGCGGTGCGCTAGAACTGCAACTTGCGGCACCTCCCCCTTTTCACTTCACGTGATCGGCGCACGTTTCACTGGGGTCGTTCGCCCTGCGGCTACCTGGACCGGAGGTTGCACCGTCAGCCGCCGTGGCTCGATGGCGTCAACATCCAGTGTGGCACTTCGGACGGGGCATCGGCCTCGTCGAGGTGGTCATTGCCGTCGGTCTGTTCGTGACCCTGGCGGCCGGCATCGCGCCGCTGTTCGCGCTGTCGGCGCGGTCGTTGGCGGCAGCCCGCCACCGGACGTCGTCGCTCATCCTGGCTGTCGACAAGCTCGAGCAGCTGCGTGCCTCTCTCCCGTTACCGGAGACCACCGAGCAAACTGAGTATCTCGACACCAACGGTCGTCTGATCGGAGTCGGTCGAACACCACCATCCGGAACGGCGTATGTGCGGGTGTGGTCGGCCGGCGCACGACCGGGACTGGACGGAGTGCGGGTGGTGCGGGTGACGGTTGCCCCGGTCCATCCTGGCGACGGCGGTGGCAGACAGGGGCCGGAAGTCGCACCGGACGGCGCTCGGCTGGTGACGTTGCTTGGGGCGGGACCGTGAGTTGGGTGATGCGGGCCTCTCCCGAAACCGGGTTGTCGCTCCTCGAGACCGTGATGGCGCAGGCATTGACGCTCCTGGTGCTGGGCGGGTTGTTCGGTCTGGCGTCTTCGGCCGGTTCCCTCAATCGGTGGTTACCCGAGACCGCCAACGTGCAGCAGCGGTTGCGTCACGCCTTCGACCGCCTGCACACCGATCTGCTCGCCGCCGGCCAAGGCCCGGTCCTGGTCTCGGCTGGTCCTCTCGTGCGGTTCCTGCCACCGGTCGTGCCCTATCGCCTCGGGCTTCGGGCCGACGTTGGAGAGCATCGGCGTCCGCGGCCAGACGCGGTCACGACGATAACCGTTTCTCGTACAGCCGGCTCGGAGACCACGATTCTGAGCCCGCTCGCCGGACCGGCCCCCACGGTGCAGCTCGCGCCTGGTCCCGGCTGTGCGCCGCCGGCGTGCGGGTACGGTGCACGGGATCTGGTGTTGGTATTCGATGAGGCCGAAGCCTGGGAGCTCTTCCGGGTGACCGGGGCGGGAGCGATGACCCTGACGTTGGAGCGTGTACACCCGACCGCAACAGGATTCTCGTCAGGCGCCGTCATTGCGCCGGTCGAGTTGCATCACTACTACGCCGACGCGGAGCGGTCGCAGCTCCGGCACTACGACGGGTGGCAGGGCGATTTTCCGTTGGTGGACGACCTTGCCGACCTGGCGTTTCGCTTCTTCGGCGAGACGGCGGGGGGACTGGCTGTGTGTCCGGGGGCGGCGCCTCTGACGGGCGGCGGCCCGCTCGTTGAGATTGGCCTGGTCGAGTTGGCCGATGGTCCGTGGTGCGGGCCGGCCGGGCTACCCTTCGACGGCGACCTGCTACGCATCCGCGCCATCGCTGTCAATCTGCGTGTTCAGAGCGCCGTCGAGGAGCTGCGTGGTGCTGACCCTCGCCTGTTCACTCGGCCCGGACCTGCCCCGGGCGGCAGTCGCCTGGTGCCAGACCACGCCGTCAGCTTCACAGTCGCGCCACCGAATCTCGCGCTGGGCCGTTCCCCATGAGCCAGCAACCGCACGGCGTTGAGCCGGTTTGGAGAAAGGATGACCAGCGTGGCGCCGCCTTGCTCGTGACCATGCTGACCGCCGTGCTGTTATCCGGTTTGGCGGGAGCGCTCGTTGTGGTCCTGTCGACAGAAGAGGCGGTCGAGGCGAATCATCGACGCAGCGTCGTGGCGCTGTATGCGGCGGACGGCCTGCTGGCCTTTGTGGTGGCTGAATTGACGTCCATGCCAACCTGGCAGCCGGTAATGAGCGGGTCGCGGCGTTCTACGTTCAGTGCCGGCGCCATCCCGGCCCGGCTCGCCGACGGGGCCATGGTCAATCCGCACGAGGAGACGGTTGCGCTTCAGCGGGAGATCGATCAGGTCGTCGGGGGAGGAGTGACCCCGCGGTGGCGGCTGTACGCCTGGGGGTGGTTGGCCGAGCTGGTGAACGAGACCGGCCGTGGCCGCCTCGTCTACACCGCCGCATGGCTCCGCGACGACTGGGCGGACCCCGACGCCGACCCCGAGCAGGACACGAACGGACGAGTGGTGGTGCGGGTAGCTGCGTTCGGCCCGTTTCGCACCCGGCGTGCCGTGGAAGCGGTAGTCGGCACAGAGTCCGGCGTCGTGTCTGTCGTTGCGTGGGGATTGGTGCGTTAGTGTCCGAGTCAGAAATCCGTCACCAACTTCCCGGGCGGGGCATCCCGCCTGGCGGCGTTACTCCTCTGTCACAAATGCCCAATTTGCTCCCTCGTCGCGCCTTGCCAGCCGGGCGCCGCGCTCCGGGACATGGGCAATGGACTTCTGATTCGGGACACTAGCCGCGTACGCCGATGGTGCGCAAGGCCCGGCGGATTTCCGTCTTGGTGACGTCGTCCACGATAACGGTGTCGCCGACGCCGTGCGGCAAGACGAAATGAAGCCGTCCGGCGACCATCTTCTTGTCGCGCCGCATCGCGGTGAGCAGTTCGGCCATCGACAGGTCGGCCACCGGAGGCAGCTGGCCCATCCGTGCGATGAGATCGGTCAGAGCCGTGTGGTCGTCCTTGGCGAGGAGGCCGCGTGAGGCGCCGATCTGAGCCGCCACCAGCATCCCGTAGGCGACCGCTTCGCCGTGCCGTAGCCGCCGATAATGGGTCGCCGCCTCCAACGCGTGCCCGGCCGTGTGCCCGAAGTTCAGGACCCTACGATGTCCCGCTTCGCGTTCGTCGGCTGCCACAACGTCCGCCTTGATCCGGCAAGACGCGACGACGATCTCCGCCATCACGGCCGGCTCGCGCGCGAAGACGCGAGGGAGGTCGGCAACGAGCCGGTCAAGCAGCGTGCGACTGGCGATGACCCCATACTTGACCACCTCATACAAACCGGCGCGGAGCTCACGTCGCGGCAAGGTATCGAGGACCCGGGGGTCGGCGATGACCGCTACCGGCGCATGAAACGCGCCGACTAGGTTCTTGCCGAGCGGGTGGTTCACGCCGACCTTGCCGCCAACGGAGCTGTCGACCTGAGCGAGCAGGGTGGTCGGAATCTGCACGAGATCGACCCCACGCAGATAGGTGGCGGCCGCGAACCCGACGCTGTCGCCAATGACCCCACCGCCCATCGCGATAATCGTCGCCTGGCGGTCGGCGCCAGCCCGGATGAGCCACTCATGGACTCGCTCGACAGTCCGAAGGGTCTTCGATCGTTCCCCGTCCCGAACCAGGAGGTGTTCGACGGCCGGCAACGCTGCCGAGATGGTCTCTCCGTGGCGCCTCCAGACTGTTGGACTGGAGACCAGAAACCGCTGGTCGCCGATGCCGGCCTTGGACAGCCAGCGCGATAGCTGCTCGATGAGGCCGTGGGCGACGAAGACCGGATAGGTGTGGGCGGAGCTGGGAACGTCGATCCGTGTCGGCTGCATGGGTGCTGGTCCGATGAGGGCGAGAAAGCTGGATGGTAGGATAACAGCAATTTTTCGGGCGGAGGACCCCTACTGATGTCGGACAAGGACGCAGCGTTCGTCAAGGAGATCACCCCCAGGTCGGAAGACTTTCCGCGCTGGTACACCGACGTCATCCGCCGGGCGGAGCTGGCCGACTACTCGCCGGTGAAGGGCAGCATGGTCATCCGGCCGTATGGCTACGCCATCTGGGAGCTGATGCAACAGGCGCTTGACCGCCGCATCAAGGAGACGGGTCACGTCAACGCGTACTTTCCTATGTTCATCCCCGAGAGCCTGCTCAAGAAGGAGGCGGCGCACGTCGAAGGGTTTGCGCCGGAAGTGGCCTGGGTCACACATGGTGGCGAGGAGAAGCTCGAAGAGCGGCTGGTGGTGCGTCCGACGTCGGAGGCGATTATCGGCACGATGTACTCGAAGTGGATTCAGTCGTGGCGCGACCTGCCGGTCCTGATCAATCAGTGGGCGAACGTGGTCCGGTGGGAGAAGGTGACCCGGCTGTTCCTGCGCACCACGGAGTTCCTCTGGCAGGAGGGGCATACGGTGCACGAGACCGAAGCCGAGGCGCAGGAAGAGACGCTGAAGATGCTGGGCGTCTACCAAGATTTCACCGAGACCGAGCTGGCGATGCCGGTGCTGAAGGGCGAGAAGACCGAGAGCGAAAGGTTCGCCGGCGCCCTGCGCACCTACTCTATAGAAGCCTTGATGGGCGATGGGCGCGCCTTGCAGGCCGGCACGTCGCACAACCTGGGTCAAAACTTCGCCAAGGTCTTCGACATCACCTTCCAGGGGCGCGACAAGACAGTGCAGTACGGGTGGCAGACGTCGTGGGGCGTTTCCACCCGGCTTATCGGCGGAGTCATCATGGCACACGGCGACGACAGCGGGCTGATCCTGCCGCCGCGTATCGCTCCATATCAGGTGGTGATGGTGCCGATTCCGCGTGGCGATTGGCGCGAGACGGTGCTGCCGCACGCCGAGCGAATCAAGGCGGAGCTGGAAGCGCTGGGCGTGCGCGTGATGCTCGACGACCGGGAAGAGCACTCGCCCGGTTGGAAGTATGCCGAGTGGGAGATGCGCGGGGTGCCGTTGCGGCTCGAGATCGGACCGCGCGACCTCAAGAACGAGCAGGTGATGCTGGTGCGCCGCGACACGCGCGACAAGACGCCGACGCCGATGGAGGGGCTGGCCGCGCACGTCGACGAGTTGCTGACGACGATTCAGCAGGCGCTCTTCGACCGTGCCATCGCGTTCCGTGACGAGCACACGCTGAAGACCAGCGATCGGGCCGAGTTCGACGCCAGCCTCGAGGGGCGTCCGGGTTATGTCGTGGCCCCCTGGTGTGGTGCGGCCGACTGCGAGACGCAGATCAAGACCGACACCCAGGCGACAATTCGGAACATCCCACTCGATCCGCCGCCCGCCTCCGGCAACTGCATCCAGTGCGGCAAGCCGGGCAAGGTTGACGCCTACTTCGCGAAATCGTACTAGTCGACGTGCTGGAGCGAGCCCGGCAATTCGCTGAAGCCAGGTCATTGAGTCTGGGGAAGGCGCTTTCGGAGCTGGCACGGAGGGGGCTCGAGGCCCAGCGTCCAGTCAGGCTGGTCGACGGTGTTTACGTCTTCGAACTGCCTGGCGACTCACCGTCGGTGACCTCGAAGCATGTTGCCGAACTGGAAGCTGACACGCGGTGACCGCGTCCCTGCTCGATGTTAGCGTTTTGATAGCGTTAATGTGGCCGACGCACGAGGCGCATAACCGTGTGCTGCGCTGGTTCGGCAGAAGCGCTCGCCATGGATGGGCAACCTGCCCGATGACCCAGGCGGGTTTCGTCCGCCTGGTGTCGAACCCGGCGTTCTCCCGGGACGCCGTGTCTCCCGCGGCGGCGCTGGCAATTCTCGACGCCAACCTGCGCAATGAGCACCATCACTTCTGGGAAGACGACTGCGGTGTAGGCAACGCGGTCCAGCAGTTCCGCGCCCGAATCGTGGGTCACCGCCAGGTGACCGATGCGTATCTCCTTGGGCTGGCCGTTCGCAAAGGGGGCCACCTGGTGACCCTGGACGGTGGTCTGCGGGCGTTGGCCTCTCGAGACCTCACCAAAGACGCGGTTCACCTCATTCGCTAGTCGATGCCTTCGGTACGAGGCGCGTTCAGGCCCGTAGCAGCATCGTTCAGCATCTGCCCTCGCACGTTAGGGCAAGGGCCGACGAGGCAGGACTCGTGCCGCAGACCCGGTCAGCGAACCGGTCTGACTTGCTTTGGCGGCAGAGCACACTGCCCAGGCTATTACTAGGCTAATCCGCAGTAGGAGAAAAAGTCGCGCCGTCAGCAGGTCTCGAACCTGGAGGATGAGACTCCGTGCCCGGTCACAGCCGAGCCAGCAGCTCGTTCGTCTGTCCGCTGTTGTCGGTCCGCCTCTACGGTTTGCAGCACGAGTCCTGCCTCGCTGCCCCGCGTGTCCCAGAAACCCTGATCGGGTCAAACCGACTTTCGCTCTAGCAAGACTGGAATTCTGACCGGTCTTCGCGCCCAGCGTAGCGCCCCGGAATGCAGGGTGAGTTCAACCGGTCAATGCAACAGTGTATTCGCGAGTCTATCAGCTGGCGTGGCATAGCCCAGGGTCTTGCGGGGACGTGAGTTGAGGCGCCGTGCGACCGCGTCCAGATCAGCCTGCGTAGGTCGGTGCCATGGGGGAAGTACTGTCGCAGCAAGCCATTGGTGTTCTCGTTCGTGCCGCGCTGCCACGGACTTTGCGGATCGCAGAAGTAGACCTGGGCCTGGGTGGCGACGGTAAATGTCTTGTGCGCCGCCAGTTCGTGCCCGCGGTCCCAGGTCAGGGACACCATGAGGCCCGCGGGCAACGCCCGGATCGCCTGCGAGAGCGCCTGGACCACGCGGGTGGTGTCCTTCCCCGGCAGACGGGCTAAGAGCACGAAGCGGGACTGCCGCTCGACCAGCGTCGCGATGTGTGAGTTCCGGGCGCCCGACAGCAGGTCGCCCTCCCAGTGACCGGGCACGGCACGGTCCTCCGCCTCGGCCGGACGCTCGCGAATCGAGACCGCGTCGATGATGCGGCCACGCTGCTGTCCGGCGGTGCTGGCCAGTTTGGAGCGGCGCATACGTCGCCGCCGCCGCAGGTGGGCAATCAGCGCCTTCTTGAGCACGCCGCGCGTCTGGACGAAGAGGCTCAGGTAGATCGTCTCGTGCGACACGTGGAGCCGAGGATCCCTCGGAAAGGTCCGTGCGAGCCACCCCGAAATTTGCTGCGGCGACCAATCGTCAGCGAGCTTCTCGGCCACGAGGCGGCACAGCCTGGGTTCGGTCGCCAACCGGCACAGCTTGGGGCGCCGAGCTCGGTCCCATGCACGGACATCGGCCGCCGCTGCCCGGTAGTGCGTCCGGCCCCCATGCCGTCGCACCTCGCGGCTCACGGTCGACGCGGCCCGCCCAAGCAGGCAGGCGATGCGCCGCAACGAGCAGGCGTTGGCCAGCCCGCGTGAGATCTCTTCGCGCTCGGCCAGTGTCAGCGCGCACCGTGCTCGCGTGCGCGCTCGTGGGGGGGACGCCGCCGTGCGCGGCGACGACACGGTGGACCGATTTACGGAGACGCCCCAAGGCACGGCCGATGTCACTGACTGACTCGCCTCGCTTCCACCGTCTCCAGACCTCGGCCCGCTCGGCGGTCGACATGCTTGGGCGACAAACGCGTTCCATGAGCCCTCCTTGAGGTGATCATTTCATCGCGTTGCATCGATCCCTTGAATCCACCACCCAAATCTGGAACCGCCCCGTCAGATCAACATCGTCCGCAAATGGGTCGAGGAGCGCAGAGAGCGGGTGCCACTTCCGTAGCCGTTCCTCAGCGCCAGGGTGGGCGATAGGGCGTTAGCTAAGGAACCCGTCCGCGGAGACAGAGAGCCCCATACTTGGGGTACTTGACAAGCCTTGCACCACATCTAGTGGTTCACGCTTGACACAGCTGCGTGCGCTCTTCATAGTGGTACCGCGGCGTCGAGGTAACCGGATGCGCCGCCGATCTTTAACTTACCGCGTGCCCAGGCGCGGTTGAGGAGAACGGCCCGGTTCCTCGGGCTGTGGGCGAGAGCACTCACGTTGCGTGTGCTGCCGGCCGGCGACATCGGGTCGCGGGCATCTGCCCTACCTGTTATGACTTCAACTGAATACCGGCGTCTTCGGCGTCTGCTGCAGCGCGAGCGCCAGAAGGGCGTGCTGGCGGTCGACCAGCTGATCGACCTGGCGGGACGTGCCGCAGAGCAGGAAGTCTCCGATCTTCGCCCCGAGCCCGAGGACCGCGGCCGATCCGTCGCCACGCGCGGTGCCGGAGAGTGGGGGAGTCGACCGCCGGGGGGCGCGGTTCGCTGAGCGCCCCCTGAAACCCTGTTCGGGCCGGCGGGTCGGCCAGTCGGACAAGTCTACGTGGGGGTGTTACCACTAGATTTCAGTCGTCCGTAACCGGGGGAAATCGTCGACGCGCCTAGCCGAAATGTCGGCTATAATGTGGCCACGTTAGCGGACCGGCGGTAGCGATGACTCAGAGTGCGGATCGACCCTTCGGCGTGACCGATTCCGTTAGACGCGGACGGCCGCGCCGGGACGACAGCGGGATCCTTGTTCCGAGACGCTGCACGCTCGATGGCTTCACCGCCGAGGTGAAGCACACCGAAGGCCTGTATCTGCGCGATCTCGACCCCATCACCACCCTGCGGGTCCAAACCCTGAACACACTCTACGAGATCACGGTGCCGCGGCCACCGCGGGCGGTCGTGCTCGTGCGAGGCGGTCGGTTCTTTCCGGAGTTGACCGAGGCCAGTTTCGGGGGGTCGAGTTTCGGTGGAAGCTGCCTGAAGCTCGCCTGGTTCGGTGTCGGACTCCACATGGAGTTCCACTACTCCGGGGGCTGGATTATCACCTCGCGCGTCCGTTCAATCGACGTGCTCGACGCCGCCTCTCTCCCCGGTCCGTTCTAGAGCATCCGGACCCGGCTCCGCGACCGCAGTCCAACCGTGCTGTACGACGTTGTCCTCATCGTCATCGGGCTGGGTCTGGTGGCCAAGGGCGGGGACCTGTTCGTCGACTCGAGCATCTATATCGGCAAGGTGCTCCGCATACCCCGGTTCGTCATTGGTGGCACGCTGGTCAGTCTGGCAACGACGACACCCGAGCTGGTGGTGTCGGCCATGGCCAGCAGCGTCGGCGATTCCGGCATCGCGCTGGGCAATGCCATCGGCTCCTGCATCTGCAACATCGGTCTGATTGTCGGAACCGTCGCCTTGCTGACGCCGGTCGAAGTCGAGAAGCGCGACTTCGTCAGACGGGCCGCTTGGATGGTGTCGGCCGCGGTGCTGGTGGTCGTCTTCACCTGGGATCGCACGCTCAGCAGACCGCTGGCAGCGGTACTGCTGACATTGTCGTTCGCGTATCTGGTATGGGACTACCTCGGCATCCGCCGTCAGCGCGCGGAGGCGGACGACGGGAAGGCGCCGGACACGAGCGGGCTGACCAAGGAGATGTGGCTGTTTGCGCTCGGTGCGGCCCTGATCGTCGTGGGCAGCCGGTTCCTCGTCGACTCGGCGCAGTCGCTGGCGGCAGCGCTTGGTGTGCCGTCCATCATCAGCGGCTTGTCGGTGGTGGCCATCGGGACGTCACTGCCGGAGCTTGTCACCGGTGTGTCGGCGGCGCGAAAGGGCGTGCCTGACCTGTCGCTGGGCAATATCATCGGCGCAAACGTGCTCAATCTCTATCTCATCGTCGGGCTGTCGGGCATGATCAACCCACTGACACTCGACCGCTTCACCCAGTTCTATTCCTACGGCTGGCTCGCCGTGTTCTTCGTGGCCGTCACCGGGCTGGTCGCCAGGACCAGCCACTTCCACCGCAGCGACGGCCTGCTCCTGCTGGCGCTCTATGTCGTCTATA
>MDTC01173440.1_pt1 | contig 19548 bp, 15 predicted proteins | sample 811181 | NCBI WGS metagenome assembly MDTC01 (sample SAMN05326644, study PRJNA326480) | marine metagenome | isolation source: seawater | place: Pacific Ocean: North | collected 2011
GACCGGACCCTCGGCGGCGCTCTTGGACTGGAGACTGGAGACTGGAGACTGGAGACCGGGCCGCCACTCCCCCGCTTGCAGCTACGCGACGTCTCGCCAGACCACCTCGGCCCGCCACTCCCCCGCTTGCAGCTACGCGACTTCTCGCCAGACCACCTCGGCCCGCCACTCCCTTGCCTGCAGCAACGCGACTCCCCGCCAGACCGACTCCAGCCGCCCCCGCCCGCGGCCGCGGAGACTCGAAACTCGAGACTCGAACCTGCTGAACCGACCGGAGCCCTCATGACCCTCCACACCATCGGCGACGTCGCCTCCCTCACCCGGATCCCCACCAAGACCCTGCGCTACTACGAAGACGTCGACCTCGTCCGCGCGACCACCCGCGCCGCCAACGGCTACCGTCTCTACGACGAGCGCGCCGTGCACGAGCTGCACTTCGTCAAGCGCTCCCGCGACCTGGGCTTCTCCGTCGACGACGTGCGCCGCCTGCTGGCCCTGTGGCGCGACCCCCATCGCGCGGCGAGCGAGGTCCGCGAGCTGGCGGAGGAGCACGTCGCCGCCATCGAGCGCAAGATCGCCGAGCTCCAGGCGCTCCGAGCCACGCTGGACCAGCTGGTGCATCGCTGCCACGGGGGGGAGAGACCGGAGTGTCCGATCCTGGAGGATCTGGCGAGAGAGTAGGGGGAAACGTCAGTTTCGAGTTTCGAGTTTCGAGTTTCGAGTAGCGAGTGGCCGCTGGCGTCCGGGAGAGGCGTCGCGGGCCGGGGTCATCTCGCGGGGAGTCGCGTTGCAGCGGGCAGGTCTTCTCGCGGGAAGTCGCGTTGCAGCGGGCAGGTCTTCTCGCGAGAAGTCGCGTTGCTGCGGGCAGGGGAGCGGTCTGCGCGGTCTCCAGTCTCCAGTCTCCAGTCTCCAGTCTCCAGTCCTACGGCAGCACGGAAGCCCGGGCATCGATGTGCAGTCGGCCAACCGGCACTTCGCGCGAGCACCGCGTCGACCCGCCAGGTGCGCGGCGGCTCGGGACGACGCGTCCGACCGCCTGCTCGCGCCACCAGCGGTGCGCCGCTGCACCGAGCCGATCGGACCCTCGGCGGCGCTCTTGGACTGGAGACTGGAGACTGGAGACTGGAGACCGCCCCGCCACAGACTCGCTCGCAGCAACGCGACTTCTCGCCAGACCACCCCTGGCCGGCCCGCGCCGCTCCACTACACTCCGCCCATGGACCTCCACCTCACCGATCACGTCGTGCTCATCACCGGCGCCAATGGCGGCATCGGCCGGGCGCTCGCCGAGGGATTCGCTGCCGAGGGGTGTCGGCTGGCGCTGCTCGCCGGGCGGAGCCTGGATGCCCTCGAGCGGTGGGTCGGATCCCGTCCGTGGGCCGATCGTGCGGCCTGTGCGGCGGCCGACGTGCGGGATCCCGATGCCCTCGATGTGGCGCTGGGCTCGCTGCAGGGGCGGTTCGGGCCCATGCACCACGCGGTCGTCAACGCCGGGATCTGGCCCGAGCCCAGCGTGCTCCTGGCGAGCATGGAGGAGGCGCGGATCAGGGACGTCATCGACGTCGACCTGCTCGGCGCGCTGCTGACCGCCCGGGCCTTCCTGGGGAGGGTCTCCCCGTCGGGACCGGCCCCGTCGCTCACGTTCATCGGCTCGACCGCCGGGCAGTTCGGCGAGCCTGGTCACGCAGTCTATGCCGCCTGCAAGGCCGCACTTCGCGGGGCGACGCTCTCGCTCAAGAACGAGATCGTGCACCTGCACCCGGGCGGGCGGGTGAACCTGGTCGATCCGGGCTGGACGCGCACGCCCATGGCCGAGGGGGCGATGGCGGACGAGGTCCAGGTGCGCCGGAGCCTGTCGACCACGCCGCTGCGCAAGGTCGGGGAGCCCGAGGATGTCGCTTCCACCTGTGTCTTCCTCGCCTCCTCCCGGGCGGGGCACGTCAGCGGGCAGGTGATCGGAGTGCACGGGGGCATGGAGGGGCGCCTGCTGTGGTGATCGGCGGGAACCTGGACGCATCGCCGTGGTCCCACCGGGAATGCCGTCCCGCGCCCTGGCCCTGCTGATCGCCCTCGTCGCCTGCAACCCGCCTGCGACGCCGATCGTCGAGGTGCCGATCGCCCCCGCGACCCCCACCCGCGCCGAGCTCGCCAGGGCCGCCTACGACGCCAACCGCACCGCCCTCGAGGCCCGTCGCACCGAGCTCGCCGCACGCCTCGACGCCGAGCGGGACGTGGTGCTCGCCGAGGCACGCAAGCTCGTGCTCGACGCCATCACTGACGAGCTCATGCCGGCCTGGGACGGCACCCGCTGGGCCTTCTACGGCACGACCACCACCCCCGGGAAGGGCACGATCGCCTGCGGCTACTACGTCTCCACCCTGCTCGAGCACGCGGGGTTCGAGGTCGAGCGGGTCAAGCTCGCCCAGCAGCCCTCGGAGCACATCGTGCGCACCTTCACCGCGAAGGCCCAGGTGCGCCGCTTCAGCAACAAGCCCGCCAGCGACGTCATCGCCGAGGTCGAGCGCCAGGGCGAGGGCCTGTACGTGCTCGGGCTCGACTACCACGCCGCCATGCTGTGGAACGACGGCGAGACCGTGCGCATGTGCCACAGCTCAACTCTCGGCACCGGCGGCGCCATCTGCGAGGACGCCCTGACCAGCCCGGCGATGGAGAGCGACTACCGGGTCATCGGGAAGCTGCTCGACGACCGGATGGTGGAGGCGTGGCTGCGGGGGCTGGCGTTCCCGACGTATCTGTAGAGGTTGGTTGTTGGTTGTTGGTCCCAGAGACGGCGTTGCGGGGCGTAGATCCCGGTGCGCCCCGATGCCGGTGGGGCTCGTCCAACAGCCAAGAACCCACCACCAACGACTCTCTCCCGAACGTCCCGGCGCTGGCCCGCACAACTAGGGGGGGGGGGGGGACACGAGCCAGCGCCGGACGTGGGAGACGGATGGGCGCCATCGCGCCGCTCCGACACCCACTCTGTACGACCGGATGTGGGCCTCGTCCGCTGGCAAGGGCGTAGCAAGCCTCTCCGTTTCCGCAGTCGTGGGCGTATTCGATGGCTTGCCGGGCGGTTTCAGATCGGGAGATGGATTAGCAAGCGGCCCCCAAGCGCCCTGGAGGCATGATGAGCGAGCGACGCTACGCGGTGGTGGTGCTGACTTCCGGCCTGAAGAAGGCGGGCCTCGACGCGGACGGCGTGATCGAGGCGACGAAGGGCACCCCGCTCGACGAGACGGAGCAGAGCCTGACCCTGTCGATGCCCGACTCGAAGTCGACCAAGGCCGCAGTGAAGGCCCTCGTGCAGCGCGGCCTGAAGAAGGACGAGGACGTGTTCGAGGTCACTGCGGAGATCCCGGAGTGGCTGGAGAGCTACCAGGAAGCGGCCTCGGCAATGATCGAGCACGGAGGCTGATCTTCGCGCGGCGTGGCGGGCGGGATGGTCTGGCGGGAAGTCGCGGTGGTTCGGGCAGGTCCTCTTGCGGGACGTCGCGGTGGTTCGGGCAGGTGCTCGCGCCTGAAGTCGCGTTGCCTCGGGCAGGAAGGTGGCGGGCCGGTCTCTGGTCGCTGGTCTCTGGGGCCCTCTCCCAGCGGGTCGACGCAGACGGAGGCCGGAGGTTCTCCGCCTCCAAGACGATGGCGGGGCTGACGCTGTCGTGCTCGCGCCTGCCCCGACGCCGCGGGTCAGAGAGGCTGTCACGAAGAGCTGCGGCGTACGTCTGCCACCCCTGTCCGCAGCGGGCCCCAGAGACCAGAGACCAGGGACCGCCCCTCCACTCCCTCGCTCGCAGCAACGCGACCCCGCGACAGAGGATCGCGCCCCGCCACGGACTCGCTGGCAGCAATGCGACCCCACGCCAGCGGATCGCGCCCCGCCACCCCTCGCTCGCTACCTCCCCGTCGCCTCCCGCAAGAACGTCGCCTGCACGTCGATCCCGTCCTCGCCCTGGGCCCGCGTGTAGCTGCCGTCTGACTGCATGATCCGCGTGCGGGCGGTGTCGTCGAGGTAGCGCTGCAGGTAGACCTGGCGCAGCCAACCCGCGTGGGTCGGGTCGCGGACCGGGGTGAGGACCTCGATGCGGTTCTTGAGGTTGCGGTCCATGAGGTCGGCGCTGCCGATGAAGACCTCGGGGGTGCCCGCGTTGTGGAACCAGTAGGCCCGGCTGTGCTCCAGGAAGCGACCCAGCACGGAGGACACGCGGATGTTCTCGGACAGGCCGGGCACGCCGGGGCGCAGGCAGCAGATGCCGCGCACTATCAGCTCGACCTTCACGCCGGCCTGACTGGCGGCATAGAGCGCGTCGATCACCCGCTTCTCGGCGATCGCGTTGCACTTGAAGACGATGTGGGCGGGCTTGCCGGCGCGGGCGTGCTCGGCCTCGCGGGCGATGTGCTCCAGCAGCTGGTCGTGCATGAAGCGCCAGGCGACCAGCAGCTGGCGGTAGCCGGACGGCTCGGAGAAGCCGGTCAGGCGGTTGAACAGGTCGGCGAGATCGGCGGTGACCTCCTCGTTGCAGGTGAACAGGCCGAGGTCGGTGTAGATCCGCGCGGTGGTCGGGTTGTAGTTGCCGGTGCCGATGTGGGCGTAGCGGCGCAGGTGGCCGCCCTCGCTGCGCACGACGAGGGAGATCTTGGCGTGCACCTTGCGCCGGACCTCGCCGTAGATCACGTGCACGCCGTTCTCCTCGAGCATCTGCGCCCAGACGATGTTGTTCTCCTCGTCGAAGCGTGCCTTCAGCTCGATGATGGCGGCGACCTGCTTGCCGTTCTGCACCGCCTCCAGCAGCGCCTTGACCACGGGGCTGTCGCCGCTGGTGCGGTAGAGGGTCTGCTTGATGGCCCGCACGTTCGGGTCGCGGGCGGCCTGCTGCAGGAACTCGACCACCGGGTTGAACGACTCGTACGGATGATGGAAGAGCAGGTCCCCGGCGCGGATCTGCTGGAACATGTTCTCGGTGGGGAACTCCCGGGGGGCGAACGCAGGCCACTTGTCGGTGGGCAGGTCGACCGCGAGCAGGCCCTTGAGGCTCGGGATGTCGAGGGGGTCGGACAGGGTGTAGACGTCCTCCCGCTCCAGGGACAGACCCTTGCGCAGGCGCTCGCGCATCGACTCCGGCATCGTGCGCTGCACCTCCATGCGCACCGCGCGGCCGAAGCGGCGGTTGCGTACCTCCTCGCGGATGGCGGTGAGGAGATCGTCGGCTTCATCCTCCTTGATCTCGAGGTCGGCGTCGCGGGTCACCCGGAAGAGGTAGGGCTCTCCAACCTCCATGCCCGGGAAGAGGGAGTCGAGGTTGGCGCAGATCATCTCTTCGACCGGGAGGAACTGCAGCGGCGGCTCGAGCTCGGTCGGGCTGCCGCCATCGACGCGGACGAGGCGCGGCAGCATCGCGGGGATCTTGACCCGCGCCAGACGCATCTCGCCGGTGGTGGGCGAGCGGACCTCGACGGCGACGTTCAGCGAGAGGTTGCTGATGAAGGGGAACGTCTTCGTGGGGCCGACCGCCAGCGGGGTGAGCACCGGGTGGACCTTGCGCTGGTAGAAGTCGTCCGCAAACGCCCGGGTTCGCCGATCGAGCCCCGGGTAGTGCACCACGCTGACCCCGCGCTCGCGCAGGGCGGGCATCAGCTCGTCCTCGAAGACGGCCTCGACCCGGGCCAGCTGCTCCTCGAGGAGCGCGCGGATCCGCACCAGCTGCGCCTGGGGAGACAGGCCGTCCAGGCTGACCACCTCCAGGCCCGAGCGCACCTGCTGCTTCAGGCCGCTCACCCGGACCATGAAGAACTCGTCCAGGTTGGTGTGGAAGATGGAGAGGAAGCGGATCCGCTCCAGGAGGGGATGGTGGGTGTCCTGGGCCTCTTCGAGCACGCGCTCGTTGAAGCGCATCCAGGTCAGCTCCCGATTGAGGTAGCGGGCCGGAGGTTCTTCGGCGGGGGCGAGGGGCACGTCGGTCGCGGCCTGGGTCACGGATCCTCCCGGTCTGTGCGCTCAGAGTCATCGGTCCTGCCAGCCTCGTCAACGGGGGTTACGCGCGCCGCGGAGGTGGCGTGGACCTGCTCATCACCAACGACGACGGCATCGACGCGGCCGGACTGGGTGCGCTGGAGCGCGCGATGGCTGCCCTGGGCACGACCTGGACGGTGGCGCCCCAGGTGGAGCAGTCGAGCAAGGGACACGGCTTCAGCCTGCACCACCCCGTGCGCGTGGAGGCCCGGGGAGAGCGGCGCTGGGCGGTGACCGGAACCCCGGCCGACTGCGCGTATGTGGCGCTCCATGGCGTGCTTCCGCGCAAGCCCGTCCTTGCCGTCAGCGGGATCAACCACGGCAGCAACCTGGGCACCGACGTGTTCTACAGCGGCACCGTCGCTGCGGCGATGGAGGCGGTCTTCCAGGGAGTGCCCGCCATCGCGGTGAGCCTGCATCGTCACGGCAGCGCGCCGTTCGCGCACTTCGACACCGCGGGGGCGGTCGCCGCCCGGGTGGCCCGGCACGTGCTCGCCCACGGCCTGCCCCGCAACGTGGTGCTCAACATCAACGTGCCCGACGTGCCGCTCGAGGAGCTGCGTGGAGTGCGCGCGGCGGCCCAGGGCTGGCGCCACTACGAGCCCTCGGTCGACGAGCGCACCGATCCCCGCGGCAAGGCGTACTACTGGCTCGGTGGTGCCCACGCGGGCTTCGAGCCGGTGGACGGCACCGACGGCCCGGTCATCGAGCAGGGCTTCGCCACGGTCACGCCGCTGCACACGGACATGACCCGCCACGACGTGCTCGCGGATCTCGCCGCCTGGGTCGACCAGGACGGCACGGAGGCCGGCTCGTGAGCGCCCTCGCCTCGGTGCGCCAGGCCATCTTCGGACCGCTGCGCAGGCTGTACGACTGGGTGCTGTCCTGGGCGGAGACGCCGTGGGGCCCGCTGGCGCTGTTCGTGCTCTCCTTCTGCGAGAGCAGCTTCTTCCCCATTCCTCCCGATCCGCTGCTCATCGCGCTCGCACTCGGCAAGCGGAAGAAGAGCTTCCTGTTCGCCCTGAACTGCACCGTGGCCAGCGTGCTCGGCGGCCTGTTCGGCTACCTCATCGGCTACGCGATGTTCGAGACCGTGGCGGAGCCGGTGCTCGCCTTCTACGGCTACGGCGACAAGTTCCAGGAATACGCCACCCTGTTCAACGACAACGGGGCCATGGCGGTCTTCGTGCCCGCCCTGACCCCGGTGCCGTACAAGCTGGTCACCATCACCGCCGGGGCGACCGGCCTCAACCTGCCCATCTTCATCGTCGCCAGCATCATCGGCCGGGGCCTGCGCTTCTTCGTGGTCGCCGGCCTGCTGTGGTGGCTCGGCGAGCCCGTCGGACGCTTCATCGAGAAGTGGTTCGAGTGGCTCACCGTGGGCTTTGCCGTCCTGCTCGTGGGCGGCTTCATCCTCATCCGCTTCCTGCTCTGAACCTGCCTCTCATCCCCGGAGTTCCTGCCATGGGCGACCTTGCTGCTGACGTGCGTGAGACCATCCGCGACGTTCCCGACTTCCCCAACGACGGCATCCTCTTCAAGGACATCACCCCCGTGCTCGCCGACGCCGAGCTGTTCGGCCGGGTCTGCGAGTGGATGGCCGTCGAGTACGCGGATGTCGACAAGATCGTCGCCATCGAGTCCCGCGGCTTCCTCTTCGGGGCCGGCATGGTGCACCGCACCGGCTCGGGCCTCGTGCTGGCCCGCAAGAAGGGCAAGCTGCCTCATGTGACCATCGGCCAGGAGTACGATCTGGAGTACGGCACCGCCACGCTCGAGATGCACAAGGACTCCATCAACCCCGGCGACCGGGTGGTCATCGTCGATGATCTGCTCGCCACCGGCGGCACCGCAGAGGCAGCGATCACGCTGTGCAAGGAGCTGGGTGCCGAGGTCCTGGGCGCCTGCTTCCTCATCGAGCTGGGCTTCCTCGATGGGCGCAAGCGCCTGCACGGCACCAGCGTCACCAGCCTGGTGAACTACTAGCGAGGAGGTCTCTCGTGATCCTCTACCGCACCGACATCCAGTCCCTCGCCGACATCACCATCTGCTTCGTCGACCTCGAGAGCTACGCCGACTGCAGCATCTGGGAGACGGACAAGGAGAACTGGGCGGACGGTCCGCTCAAGTGGTGCTGGACGGACGCCCAGCATCGGGCGGACAAGACCGTCTTCGTCGTGGAGAATCCGGCCTGGGCCGATGTCAAGGTCTTCCGTACGACCAATGAGAACTGGGTCCGCGGGGAGTTCGCCCCCGGCTGACTCGCGGCCCCCCGAGCCGTCCCGCCCGTGCTAGCCTTCGCCGCCTTGGCGGGATGCGCACCCGCGCGGGGACGGAGGCGACATGGCGGACGGCGGCCGGCTGATCCTCGTCGATGACGAGCCGGTCATCCTGCAGCTTCTCAGCACCATCTTCGCCGACGACCGCTTCGCGCTGGTCGCCTGCCCGGACGGCAGGTCCGCGCTCGAGGCCATCGAAGAAGGCTGCGACGTGCTGCTGACCGACAAGAACCTGCCCGACGTGGGCGGGCTCGAGCTGGTCCGGCGCGCGAAGGCCCGCTGGCCCGACTCCGAGGCGATCATCCTGACCGGCTACGCCAGCCTGGACACGGCGCTCGAGGCGATGGAGCTCGACGTCTTCGACTACATCATCAAGCCGCCGAAGGACATCTTCGACGTGCGCCGCAAGGTGCACCAGGCCTTCGAGAAGATCGCGGTGGTGCGGGAGAACCGGCGGCTGGTCGCGGCGCTTCAGGACAAGAACGAGGCGCTGACGGACTCGCTCGACGAGCTGAAGACTGCCCAGCGCCAGCTCGTGCAGTCGGAGAAGCTCGCGGGGATAGGTACGCTCGCCGCTGGGGTCGCCCACGAGATCTCGAGCCCGCTGTTCGGCATCCTCGGGCTCGCCGAGGCCATCACCGACGAGGACGATCTCGCGGTCGTGCACGACTACGCGAAGGAGATCGTCGAGTACAGCCGCACCATCAAGAGCATCGTCAAGGATCTCACCAGCTACAGCCGCAGCGCCGAGCGGGAGTACCTGACCAGCGTGCCCGTCGCCCAGGTCGTCCAGGACGCGGTCCGACTGGTCACGCGAAGTGCAGGGTACAAGGCGGATATCAGCGTGCAGGCCGACCCGGACCTGGTGGTGCGCGCCCGCACGAGCGAGCTGCAGCAGGTCTTCGTCAACCTCATCAAGAACGCCGCCGAGGCCCTGTCGGAGCACGGCGGCGGCACCATCGCGGTCAAGGTGGCGGCGGAGGGCGACGAGGTCGTCGTCCGCGTCATCGACACCGGGCCCGGCATCCCGGACTCCGCCCGTGCCCAGGTGTTCGACCCGTTCTACACGACCAAGGAAGTGGGGAAGGGGACCGGCCTGGGCCTGAACATCGTCTACCGCATCGTCACCCGTCACCAGGGCACGGTGGCGGTCGAGGACACCCCCGGCGGCGGCGCCACCTTCGTCGTCCGTCTCCAGCGGGGACAGGCGGACTAGGCCGGGCTCCCCGATCGACTGCCCGTTAGGCTCCCCCCGATGCGTCTCTGGATCAAGCTCGCGCTGGCGATGGTCGCCGTCTCCCTCGCCCCGCTGGTGGTGGTGTCGGTCCAGGCGGTCGATCTGACCAGCGATCAGGCCGAGGAGGCGCGCCAGGCGGCCAGGACCCGCGAGGCGGTCGCCGTGGCCGACGAGATCGGTCGCTGGGTGGCGCTCAAGGCCCAGGCGATCCGTGGATGGGCCAGCTTGTACCCGGATCTCCTCTCGCGCGGGCCCGCGGTCCAGGACGGCCTGCTCAAGGCGACCTACCGCGCCGTGCCTGGCGTCGTCACCGTCGCCCTGCTCGATGACGACGGCCTGGTCGGCCCACCCGGGCAGGAGGTGCAGCCCCGCTGGCTCGACGCCTCGCTGTCCCCCAACGATCCCCTCGCCGAGCGGGAGCGCGGCTCCAAGGCCCGCGCCGACGCCTTCCTCGCCAAGGTGCCCCGCCCCGACGTGCCCGGTCAGGTCTGGCTCGGCGAGCCCTACGTGCCCCCCGCGGCCGCACCCGGTGCGCCCGTCCCCGGTCCGGGCCTGCCCGTCGGCGCGCGTGGCCCCTTCGCCGAGCGCGTCGTGCTCGCGGTCGATCTGTCCCTCGACGAGGTCGAGCGCCTGGTCGAGCTCCGCGCTCAGGGGGGGCGGGCGCTGGCCCTGGTGCGCGGCGACGGAACCCCGATCCTCCGCCACGGCCCCGCCCCCGATCTCGATGTGCTGGAGCCGATCCTCGGTGCCTCCACCGCCACCTTCTCCATGGACGACGAGGGTCGAGCGGGGGCGCTGGCCGCGGTGCCCGGGGTTCCCTGGACCGTGGTCATGTCCGAGCCCATCACCGCCGACCCTGCCTGGCCCCGGCTCCAGCGGCGTCTCGTCGTCAGCCTCGGCGTCTCCGTCGTGGTCGCGGTCCTGGCCGGGCTGGTGGTGGCGCGCACGGTCAGCAGGCCGGTCGCCAACGTGCGCGCGGCAGCCAACCGGATCGCCGACGGCGACCTCACCCACCGGGTGCCCGCGGTCGGCCGCGACGAGATCGGCGAGCTGGCGACCAGCTTCAACCACATGGCGGCGCGGCTGTCGCTCACGCTGGAGGAGCTGGAGGCCCGAAGAGCGGAGGTCGAAGCCTTCAACGCCGAGCTGCAGGACCGGGTGGCGGCGCGCACGGCCGATCTGGAGGCGGCCCAGGCAGAGCTCCTCCGCGCCGGGCAGCTCGCCGCGGTGGCCGAGGTCGGTGCCGGACTCGCCCATGAGCTCAACAACCCGCTGGCCAGCGTGCTCGGCCTGCTCCAGATCAGCGCCCACAAGGTCGATGATCCCGCGGCCAAGGGGCTCCTGTCCCAGGCGGAGGCGGAGGCCCAGCGCTGCCGCGCGGTGGTGGCTGCGATGCTGCAGCTCTCGGCAGAGGATGGGCCGGCGTCCGGCGAATCCGCAGATCTTTCGCCGATCCTCGGGGAGAGCGTACGGGTGGTCGAGGCGGCGAGCGGCCAGCGCAAGGTCGCGCTCACCCTCGGTGAGGTGCCCGAGAGCTGCCGGGTCGCGCTCGACGAAGCGTCGCTGCGCCGGGCGCTGACGCAGGTGCTGCAGGGACTGGTCGCGGGTCTGCCCGACGAGGCGGCGCTCGGCGTCGCCGCGCGCGTTGCGGGGAGCGAGGTCTGCGTCGAGCTCCTGCCCGACCGGCCGGTGGCGGCAGGGGCGCGACGCGACGACTACCGGGCCGCCGGCCTCGGGCTGTGGGTCGCAAGGCGCCTCATCTCGGCGAGCGGCGGGCGCCTGGTCGCGCCCGATGGGGAGGGTCCATGGCGGCTGATGCTCCCCCTGGCGTAGTGCGCTGGCTCGTCCCGGTCGGCATCATCGTCGTGCTGGTCGTGCTCGCGTCCCTGGGCATCCCCTGGCTGCTCGCGCCGGGCGGGGGGCCTGACCTCGTGCTGGTCGAGGTCTCCGGGGATGTCTCGGTGGGAGGGGACGGAGGCCCGCAGCGCGCGACCGCAGGCCGCATCGTCGACGCCGACGAACAGGTACGCACCGGGCCTTCCAGCACGGCCGTGCTCGCCGCGGGACCCGACGTGGAGCTGCGCCTCGCACCGGACACGTCGATGCGGGTCGACCACGTCGACTCCGAGAGCGTCGTCGTCGAGCTCGACGAAGGTCGCGTGCGGGCGGAGGTCGAACGGGGGTCCCGGGCCGTGCGCGTCGGCAGCAACGGGCGCGCGGTCACCACCCGCGATGGTGCCTTCACCGTCGCGGCGGCAGACGGGGTGTTCGCGGTCGACGTTGAGCGGGGCACGGCGACCGCCAGCGGGATCCCCGGGGTGGACTCGATCGCCGCGGGCGGGCGCGTGACCGCCCTGCCGGACGGCTCGAACGCGCTCGGACCCATCCCGGACGACGTCGTGCTCTCGGTTGCATGGCCCGGAGAGACGAGGACGAAGGCGGAGTTTGTCGATGTGTCCGGCACCACGGCCCCGGGGGCCACGGTCGTGCTGTCGGGGGGCAGCGAGCGGCTGACCGTGCGCGCCGACTCGGACGGGCGCTTCACCGCGCGCCTGCCCCTGGAGGAGGGTCGGATCCCGGTCGTGGTCGAGGCGACGGATCCGTTCGGCAACAGCGTCAGCGACTCGATCACGGTCGAGGTCGACCGCACCCCGCCCAGCTTGCGCGGTGGTCGGGTGGAGGAAGGCGCTCCGTGATCGCGCTGTTCCTCCTGCTGATCGCGGCGTTCGCGGCCGAGGTTCGGGTGATCACCCCGGACGGGGATCCCGTGCCCGGGCGCACGACCCGGGTGCACGTGGCCGCGGTGGACGACGCAGGGGCGCCGCTGCAGGGGGTCAGCCTCGCCGCCGAGCGGGGCACGGTCCGTCCGGACGAGGACGGCGAGGCCGCGCCGGGGGTGACGCCGTGGCTGTGGACACCTCCCCCGGATCCGGGTCCGGTGGTGCTGCGGGTGACGACGCCCGGCGCGACGGTTCCGGTGAGCCTCACCGTGCGCCCGCTGCCGGCCCTCGATCTCGGTGTCCCGGGGCGGATCGACAGCCCCTCCGGCGCCCCCGTGCTCCTGCGCCTGGCGACGGCGGATCGGCCTCCGCCCGAGGATCTGCAGGTGTTCACCTCCGAGCGTGCCGAGGTCGTGGTCGAGGAGACCGGCAGCGCCCTCGAGGTGCGCATCACCCCGACAGGGCAGGGGGCCCGGGTGCTCCTGGTCGCCCTGTCCGATCGCCGGCGGGACACCCGACCCCAGCAGGTGCTGGTGCGCCTGGTCGACCGGCCCACCCTCGCGTTCGAGGTCGAGCCCGGCGCGAGCCTGCGGGTCAAGGTCGGCGGTCGGACCTACGGACCGTTCAAGGCGGACTCCGAGGGCAACGTGCGCGCGGTCATCGAGCAGCGGCCGGGCGAGCGCTCCGCCGAGATCCTGGTCGCCGACGAGCTCGGAAATGAGCTGTCCACCCCGTACGTGCTCTCCGCGGTCCAGGAGCCCGGCCTGCTGATCAGCGCGTCCAGGCCGCCGCGTCCGGCCAGGCTGGTCCCCGATCTGCTCGTGAGCGCGACGACTGCGGACGGGCGTCCCTGGACGGGCGCCTCCCCGCGCTGTCAGGTGCCCGGCGGGGTCGGCGAGGTGCCCCTGACCCCCATCGACGACGGGCTGTGGCGGGTGAGCGCCCTGGGCTCGCCGCGGTTCGAGGGAGGCAGCGTGCGGCTTGCGTGCAAGCTCCTCGATGCGTCGCGCGACCTGCGCCTGCTGCCCGTCGCTGGCGTGCCCGCCGCGGTCGACCTGCGGGTCGGTCCCGAGACACTCTCGCTGGACTTCCCGGTCGCCGAGGTCACGGTGCACCTGCTCGACGGGGGCGGGGAGCGCCTGTCCGCCGACCGGGTGCAGGTCAGCGCCGAGCGCGGCGCGGTGCGCATGGAGCCTCCGGACGGCGGGTCGCGCCGGGGGGAGTACCGCGCCGGAAACGAGGCGATGATCCTGGGTTCCGACCGGGTGGTGGCTCGCTGGTCCCGGTCGACGGGGCAGGGGAGGGTGGCGGACGTGGTGGTCGCTCATGGGGCGGTGCCGACCCTCGGCGCCGTACGGGTGCACGGAAGGGCGGTCGATCCCGATGGCGGGCCGCTCGTCGGCGCGCCGATCACCCTCGTCGCCGGCGAGGCGAGCGTGGACGGCATCACCGACGCGGCCGGCTGGTTCTCCGCGGAGCTGGATCCGGGCTCGGATCTGGCGCCCGTGGTCATCGGGGCACGCTCGGCCGGGCACGAGGCGCTCCGGGTCGCGGTCCGCGGCACGCCCCCCCGCGGCGGTGGGCCCGGTCAGCCCGATCTGGTCGACGTGGTGAGGGTCACGCTGACCTCGGGACGGACCTCCACGATCGAGGTCTCGACCGACACCCCGGTGCTCTACCTGCAGCCCGGCGCCAGCGTACCGGTCCGGGTGGAACTCTTCGATCGCGGTGGCCAGCCGGTCAACGGGGAGACGCCGACCCTGTCCGTCGACCACGGCCGCATCGGTGCGCCCAGGCCCCTGCCTGGCGGCGGCTACATCGCTACCTACACCCCCGAGCCCGACGCGGTGCCCCGGGAAGTGACGATCACGGCTCGGGCCGGGTCTGGCTCGGCAGTCGGCACGGTGGTGCTGCGCCTGACCCCGCCTCCGGTGCGCGTAGCGATCGGGGCGTCGGTCGGCGGGATCACCAACCTGTCCGGCCTGAACAGCCTGTACGTGAGCATCGACGCGGACGTCCGCCTGCCGGTCGACCCCTTCTTCCTGCGCATCGGCCTGTCCGGCTACAGCGGCTCCCGCACCGTGGTCTCGTCCCTCGGGACGTCGCTGAACCGCATCACGCCATTTCCGGTGACGCTGGCTACCTTGTACCGTCCCCATCGGGGTCGCGTCCCGCTGTGGCTCGGCCTCGGTGCCCAGGTGGCGCCCTACTACGCGACGTCGGTGTTCAACGGAACGCCGCTGCCCGCGCGACAAGGCGCGCTCGGCCCTGGACTTACAGCGATCTTCGGTGCCGGGTACCGCCTCGGTCCGTATGAACTCATGGGGGAGTTTCGACCTTCCCTAATCAGTGGTAGCAGTCGTTCGGGGCTTGTCGGCCAGCTGGGGGGCCTGTCCCTCGTCTTGGGTTTCCGGGCTGTCATCGATTAGGATGTCAACATCCCGTGGAGCAGACGTGAAGATCCAGCGCTGGATCCAGACCTGTGTGCCCGCCCTGGTGGCGGTGTCGCAGGCGTGCGTCGCGACGATGCCGGATCCGGTCGTGGAGACCGTCGATCCGCCGCGCGGGTATGGGGGAGAGGCCCAGCGGATCGACGTCTATGGACGCGACTTCTTCCCCCGCGTCGTGGCCGACATGTCGGGGTCGAGCGGCGACACGGTGGACGCCGCCTTCCGGATGGCGCTCCTCGATCCCGAGTCCGGAAGCGTGGTCGCGGAGCTCTCCCGCGTGACCCTCATCGACACAGGCCATCTGCAGGGCGAGGTCCCCCGCGAGGTCGCCCCGGTCGGCAGCTACGACCTCCGCGTCACCGGTCCTGACGGCGCCACCGGCCTGCTCGAGGACGGCTACCAGGTGACGAGCTCCCCCGTGGAGCGGCTCGCGGTGGTCGTGCGGGACGACCCCGGGTCCTTCTACGTCGGGCAGACGGCCATCCTCGACCTGCAGCTGCTGGGTCGCGATGATGCCGAGGAGTTCGCAGAGCTGCCGATCGACGTCGTCGTCGCGCGACTGGATGGCCTGCCGGTGGACGGCACGCTCACCTCGAACCTCACCGACGCGGTGTACACCGATCTGGGCGGTACGCTCGGCATCTCCGGCTTCACCCGGGTGGACGGCAGCGGCCGCCTGGACCTCGCCATCGAGGCGCCGGCCGACGTGAAGGTCAGCGTCCAGATCCCGGACCCGGACGTGGGCCTCGAGCCCGAGGTGCGCACCCTGCGCTGGCTTCCGGGCGGCGACTACGTCGTAGACCTCACCCTGCCCACCGACGACTTCTCCACGGTCGCCGGCTCGGACGTGCCCGTCACGCTCACCCTGCGGGACAGCGAGAGCGGCGGCGTCGTCTACGACCCGGTCCTGCCCGTGCAGGCGCTGGTCTACGACACCTGCGGTGACCTCGGTTCCGGCGGCGGCATCCTCATCGACGACCTCAAGGGCGTGACCGAGCTGCCGTTCGAGCTCACCACCGCCACCAGGGACCGCACGCCCATCGGCGGCTGCGCCGAGCAGCGCATCGTCGTCGAGCTGGACGGCACGCCGTTCTCCTCCCCGCGCATCCAGGTCGACCCCGGCGCGGCGGACGCCCTGCGGGTGGACGTGCTCAAGAGCGTCGTGACCGCGGGCGAGACCCAGACCGCGATCGTCTACAGCGCGGACCGCTACGGCAACGTCACCCGTGAGGGGGTGGACGAGGACAGCCTCGCCCTGACGGACTCCGCCAACGACGTCGACGTCCGTGGCTGCGATCCCATCGACTTCGGCGCCCTGTGCGAGTTCACCCCGACGGACGCCGAGATTGCGGTGACCCTGCTCGTCGAGTCGCCCACCCGCGACCTGCACGGGCGCTCGCGCCTGTACGAGGTGCTGCCGGCGGTCGCCGATCGGCTGGGCGTGGAGATCGATCCCGACACGGTGGCCAGCGGTGTCACCGCTGGCGTGCCCTTCCCGGTGCGCGTCGCGGTGCTCGACGAGTTCGACAACATCGTCGACCCCGAGGTCGTCGCTGCGTCGGAGGCCCTCGGTCCGGGTCTGATCGTGCTCGACGATGCCCAGCATGGTGGGGCCACCTGTGACTGGCTCGGCGTGTCCGAGTCCCTGCGGATCGACTTCCGCTGCCACCTCTACACCTACGGTCCGACCTGGCTGTCCGCCGCCACGACCGACCCGGACGCCCCGGCGCTGTCTGGGCGTTCGGTGTCCGTCGGCGTGGTAAACGGTCCGCTCGACCGGGCGGAGCTGACCCTCGGCCTGACGAAGGTCACCGCCGGCAGCCCGCTCTCCCTGTCGATCCGGACCTACGACGCCTGGGACAACCCGTACGTGGTCCGCTCCAGCGATCGTATCGACCTGTCGGACACCCTGGGTGGCATCGACGTCGACCACATCATGCTCGGCGCGGAGGGGCGCGGCACGGCCACCATCGAGCTGGAGAAGGCCGGCGAGACCCGCGTGGTCGCCAGTCGCTCGGGCGCCATCCTCGGCACCTCCGAGGTCGTCGTCGTCGAGCCGGACTCGGCGTCCGCCCTCGAGATCTCCGTGGACGAGCCCTGGGGCTTCGTCGGCGACGCAGCCTCGGTCACCGTGCAGGCCGTGGACGCCTACGGAAACCACACCGTGCTCGGCGACCCGGTGTCCATCACGTCCCGCCGAGGCACCTTCGGCAGCGTGTCGGTTGGTCTCGTGGACGGGCGCGGCACGGCCTCCATCGCCTTCGACCACCCGCACCTGGCCGAGGAGATCACCGGTCGGACCAGCGGCGGTCTCACCGGCATGCGCTCGGGCTTCCTCGTGGTCGAGGACTGCGGCAGCTCCGGCCCCAACCTCTCCCTGCTCTTCGACGGCGAGGACGACGCGGTGGTCTGTCATGACGGGGACTCGGGCGAGGTCGACGCGGACTTTGCCGGCTCCACCACCGCCTCCGGCTCGACGCCCTCGGTGCACGGCCTGTGGGTCGAGGGCGCGGGCGCGTCCCTCGGCAGCGCGACCCGCCAGTCGGTCGAGTCCGTTCGCGTGGGCGAGCTCGAGGTGCGCGGCCTGGTCGCGGACGCAGCTGCCTGCGGGGTCGAGGTCGTGCGGACGGCCTGGGTCGGCCCCGACGACGGCCAGCCGGTCGGCCCCCTGGACCTGAGCCTCTCCACGACCAGCCTGGAGGCCGGAGCGGACACGGCGACCCTGTCGCTGTCGGGTGTCACGACGTGCGACGGGTCGGTGGCCAAGAAGGCCGACGTCCTGCTGCGCACCGATCGCGGTCTCATCGCCGGGGCCGGCACCTCCGGTCACGGCCTCGAGGTCACCCTGGACAGCAGCGGAGATGGCGCCGCGACCCTCGATCTTCGCACGGCGCGCGGCGCGGGGGCGGGCATGGTCACCGCCTGGGTCGAGAGCGGTGCCGCCCGTGCGACCCGCTCGTTCACGGTCACGAAGGACCGGGAGCTGCCCCGACTGCTGGACCAGGATCCCCTCGGCTACAGCGCCGACAGCCTCGACACGATCGAGCTGACCTTCTCCGAGCCCATCGACTCGGACACGGTCAGCGCCTCGTCGTTCGCGGTCACCGGCCCGGCGGGCCTCGTCGCCATCGACTCGGTCGGCCTCTCGGAGGACCGGCGCACGGCCTGGATCTGGCTCGACGACATCGTCGACGCGTCGCTGGCCCGGTACACCCTGACCGCCGAGAGCACCCTCACCGACGACGACGGCAACGGGCTCGACGGCGCATGGTCCGGGTTCGCGTCGGACCACTACGGCGACTTCGGCAAGGTCTCCGCGGTCGCGCCGGACCTGACCTCCTGCACCCCGTCCAGCGCGATCATCCGCCCGGACGGCGACCCCGCGACCGGCGCCGAGGCCGACCAGGTCGACCTGACCTTGAAGGCCACCCGCAACGCGTCGTTGTGGAGGCTGGAGGTCATCAGCCCGAGCGGCTCGCGGGTGGAGGTCGTCGAGCGCCCGACCACCCTGCGCACGGGCGTGGTCTCCTGGGACGGCCGGGACTTCAGCGAGCGCATCGTGCCCGACGGCACCTACACGCTGCTCTCGGTGGCGCAGAACAGCGACGGTACCGCAGGCACGGCCTGCGTCGAGACGGTGGTGGTGGACAACGCGCGTGACCACTGACGATCCTCGAGCGACCGAGTCAGGTGAGGACGAGAGCGTCGACGCGGAGGGACCGGACCAGCACGCCGCGCTGCTCGCCGAGCTGGGGCTGATGACGGCGAGCCTGCTGCACGAGCTGCGCGATCCGCTCTTCGCCCTGCGCGCCCAGGTGCAGCTGCTCCGCCTCAAGGGACAGGGGCAGGAGCTGTCCGGGCTGCAGCGCCCGCTGGACGACATCGACGCGCTGCTCGACTTCTATGGGGGCTTCAGCCGACGCGGCACCGACCCGCTGCCGACCGATCTCGGCCAGGAGCTGCGCGCCGCCGCCGACGTGATCCGCACCCAGGCGCGCCGCCGACGTACCGCACTCGAGGTCGTGCCCGGCAGCGAGTCGCTGATCGTCAGGGTTCGGCCGGTGAGCGTGCGCCAGGTGCTGATGAACCTCGTCAACAACGCGCTCGACGCGGTCGCCGAGGTCCGCGGACCGGCCGTTCGGGTGCGCGCCGAGCGACGGGACATCGACGGGCAGGCCCACGGCGTCATCATCGTCGAGGACAACGGACCGGGCTGGCCCGCGGAGACCCTGCATCGGGCGCGGTTGCTGGAGCCCTGGGTCACGACCAAGGGGAGTCGCGGCAGCGGACTCGGCCTGTACCTGACGCGTTCGCTGCTGGCCGAGGCGGGCGGGGAGCTGCGCCTCGAGGACGTCGACGAGGGGAGCGGGGCCCGAGCGAGCGCCTGCTGGCCCCTGTCTGGCGCCTAGTTCTCGAAGGGCTCGTCGGAGGTGGGCTGCGCCGCCGCGCCGCCCTCGTCCTTGCTGCCGTGCCCCTCCGGTCCGAGGAAGAAGGCGTAGTAGCTGGATGTCTCGTCAGTCGGGTCCAGCTCGCGGGCCCGGGCGAAGTGGGTCTTGGACTCGGCGAGCAGGGCCTTGAACTCGGCCGGATCGCCGAAGATCACCGCGTCTTCCTCCAGGCGACGGCGCAGGATCTCGGCCAGCAGGGCATGGGCGACCGAGAGCAGGACCTCCTCGGGCAGCATGTCGGTCCACTGACCGCCGGACTCCAGGTGCTCCAGCGCGGTGCGCGCGTGCTCCTCCGCGGTGTCGATCCGCTCGGTGTCCAGGTGGATGCGAGCGAGCTCCATGCGCGGCTCGGGCAGGCGGGGCTCCTCCTTCAGTATGGCGACGAGGGCCTCCTCCGCATCATCGAC